>ERZ837487.54-NODE-54-length-148121-cov-13.264254_pt1 | contig 148121 bp, 160 predicted proteins | sample MGYA00519911_ERZ837487 | MGnify/ENA primary metagenome ERZ837487 (study PRJEB31850, sample SAMEA3708818) | human gut metagenome | biome: human gut; feature: human-associated habitat; material: faeces | place: China | collected 2014 ... | reverse complement strand
TCTGCCCTTAATACAAGCATAATATAAATTTTTACCAACACGTTTTGTCCTATAACCCTATTTTTCTTCTGTCTCGGAAGGCTCGCTGCTTTCCTGCGTGGTCTTATCCTTCTGGAGGAGCTCTTCATTTTCATTCCAGGGGAAATGGATATGAGGCGCCACACTGTTGAAGAAGTGCGGGAAATGAACGGTATCATCCCTTGCGTCCTTAGGTACGAAGACGGGAAGGCAGGCTGGAAGAATTTCAAGGTCAATAGGAAATTTTGGCCCCTTGTCGCCGTCAACGTTTGTCCAAAGTACATCATTTTCGTCAATGGAAATATGAGCCTTCTTCAAGCTGACAACGGTGACGAAGTCAGGACCCATCTGAATGCCTGCCAGAAGCTTTGGCGCCTGGCGGATGGCAAGAAGCCATTCGAAATCGTGGAACAGGCAGAGCTTTATGACGCCCTTGTTCCTGTCTTCCGGCGGGATCAGGTTGCGGAAGCTCCCTGCTGAGTCAGTCAGCATGGCCGCAATTAAAGGAGAGGAGACCTGAATGACAGTGCCGTCGTCTTCTTCAATTCTGAAGTGATACGATTTCTGGCGGTTCAGGACCTGCATTCCCTTCATGAAGTAGGCAAGAGAACCAAAGAGTGTCTTTTCTTTGATGGTGACTTCTCCTACGGCTTCCGATAAGAGGCCTGCAGCAACGACATTGATGAAGTAGCGGTCATTTATCTTGCCGACGTCGATATTCGTTTTTACAGCCGTTTCAAGCATCCGTATAGCACCTTTTGGCGAGCGGGGGATGTGAAGGGCACGCGCCAGATCATTTACCGTACCGAAAGGGATGAATCCAAAGGCGGATTTCCCTCCAACAGGAACCATTCCGTTGATGGTTTCATTGATTGTGCCGTCGCCTCCCATGCAGATGATGTCATGGCCTTTTTTAGCGGCAATTTCAGCAAAATGTGTGGCATCTCCCGGTTTTTCCGTGAGCTTTATGGTAATGTCCTCAAACCGTTTTGACAGCACGGAGTGCAGCAAGGGTATGTACTTGGGGGCACGCTCACGCCCTGAAGTAGGGTTGACGATGACAGTACACTGTCCTGATTTTTCCATAAATTTACTCTCCCGAATGACTGCGGTCCCAATTCCGCAGTTTGTTGATCTTATGCTTATTATATCAAATCATCATGGATTGTTGATACAAACATTTTACAAAAGGTCATTTCCCGGAAGTAAAATGCAGGGGCAGATATGGATTGTCTTACTCAAGATATAGCCTTATAATTCAAATAAGCTAAATTATTTCTTGACCCAATATAGAAAGATCTTCACGGAGGTTAGTTATGAAAGAACTTATTGTCAGGCAGTATATTGCAGATGCATTTACTGACACCGTTTTTAAAGGGAATCCTGCAGCCATTTGCCTGCTCCAGAATTGGATTTCTGATGAAATGATGCAAAATATCGCCAAAGAAAATCGCTTGTCAGAGACAGCATTTACTGTCAAAAAAGATCAGGATTATGAACTTAGATGGTTCACACCGGGCGGCGAAATAGATCTTTGCGGTCATGCTACCTTGGGAACGGCTTACATCCTCTTCAATTTTATAGAAAAGGATAGGGAAGATATCGTATTTCATACGATGAGCGGCAATCTGACTATCCATAGGAATGGGGATATTTATGAAATGGACATGCCGGCTTATGAGCTGAAAGAAATCCCGGTGACCGATGAGATGGAAAAGGCTGTCGGCATCCGTCCCAAAGAAGCCTGGATGGGCCGCGATCTGGTATGCGTTTTAGACAATGAAGAGGATGTCGTCCATGCAAAAATTGATCAGGAGGCAGTCCTGAAGCTGGATGGACTCTTACTGCATATCACTGCTAAAGGGAAAAGTTATGACTGCGTAACCAGGAGCTTTGCGCCGAAACTTTTAGTTGATGAAGATCCAGTCTGTGGCTCTGGCCATTGTCATGTCATACCTCTGTGGGCAGAAAAGCTTGGGAAAGGTAAATTGACAGCATGGCAGGCTTCCGAGAGAAGCGGTGTCCTTTACTGCCAGATGAAAGGGAAGCGGGTTATTCTTGGCGGTAAAGCGGCAATTTATTCAGAAGGATATATCCACATCCCTGAAGAATAAGGATTCCCTTTTATACGGGAATAAGCCGTGACGAGCGGTACGTGCATTGTATTTCATTTTTCCTTTGCTGATGCTGCGGTTGCTGCTAAAAAAGCATCTCATGTAATCTTTCCATGTTTTTTATTCAGTTCCCCAATTTTCCCAAATAAACTCTGCCAGGTGGGAAGGATAAGATGAAATGCTTCATCTGCTGTAAAGGGGAATCATTCTCGAACTTCATAAGGTACTTTATTGTCAGGCTGGATTGCAATAGTAGATTATATAGCAAAAATAAGAACTGAATAATAGTATACATTATAAATGTTTTACTCTAACATGATAAAGAAAGTTTAAGATAAAAAAGCTTGACAAGGCAAAATAATCAGATTATGATATACACATTCAAACAATCAAACAGCCAGAACAAGCGATGAGCAAGACAAAAGGTCTGTTGCAGTGTTCCTCAGAGAGCCGGTGTATGGTGCAAACCGGTGGACAGCAATATTCATAATATCCCTTGCGAGCTCTGGATCCGAAATAAGTAGGAGCCGGCGTTCATTCACGTTACGAATAGATTGCTAAGTATAATGTAGGGTGGTACCGCGATACGTCGCCCCTATCTTCGTAGGGAGATAGGGCTTTTTTTGTACCTGTTCCATAGTATTTAGCACATGAGTGATAAACCGGAGTGGTACCGCGCAATGCGCCCCCGCAGGCAATATTTTTATGTCTGCGGGGTTTTGTTTTACTTCATCGGTTGGAAGGCTGGGATTAAAAAGTATTTTGAGAGGAAGAGGGAGACATTATGCAGAAGAAATGGTTCAAGGGAATGGCTGCTGTCATGGCAGCAGCAGCACTGGCCGGTGCATTTGCAGGATGCGGCGGAGACAAGAAAGCTGCCCAGAGCGGCGCAGCAGGACAGACAGTTAAATTCGGATTTGTAACTGCATATACAGGCCCCGGCGCAGCTTACGGCCAGGCTATGAAGGAAGGCGTTGATCTCGCTGTCGAAGAAATCAACAAAGATCCGAAGACAAAGATGAAGATCGATCTCGTAACTTACGATACCAAGCTGAACAAGGCAGAAGCAATCAATGCTGTCAAGAAGTGCATTGAACAGGATAAAGTCCTCGCTATTGAAGGTCCGATGACATCTGGCGAAATGTTTGCTGCAGGTCCTGTTGCCCAGCAGTCCAAGGTCGTTGCCTTTGGTACCGGCACCACAGCTCCTGGCATCACCGATCTTGGCGACTACATTTTCCGTAATGCTATCCCAGGCAAACTCGCAATTCCGGTTACTGTACAGAAAGCTCATGACAAGCTTGGCTTCAAGACCGTTGCTGTCATGTACTCCAACAACAATGACCAGATGGTCGGCGAAAACAAGATTTATCAGGACGTATTCAAGCAGCTGGGCGTCAATGTCGTAGATACTGAAACTTTCGCTGATAAAGATACAGACTTCTCTGCACAGCTGACAAAGATTCAGGCAGCTAATCCGGATGTCATCGCTATTGCAGGCCTCTATCAGGAAGGCGCTCTCATCGTCAAGAAAGCTCGTGAAATGGGAATGACCCAGCCGATCATCGGCAACAACGGCTTCAACAGCCCTGCATATATCCAGCAGGCAGGCGATGCTGCTAACGGCACACTTGTAGCTACCCCGTGGAACCCGGAACGCAAGAGCGACAAGGCTCAGGTATTCCGCAAGGCATATGTTGCCAAGTACGGACATGAACCAGATCAGTTCGCTGCTCAGGCTTACGATGCTATGTACGTTATGCACCAGGCTGCTGAACAGTCCGGCACAACAACAGACCGCAAGAAATTCCGTGATACACTGGCTAAGATCAAAGACTTCGAAGGCGCTACCGGCAAATTCCAGTTTGACGAACACCGCGATCCGAAGATGGATCTGGACGTTCTGCAGGTCAAAGACGGAAAGTGGGTACCGTTCGCTTAACAGGTCAGGAACTCCCTTTTCTGAAATAATCCATGAAAGAAGCACTGGAGGATGACTCCGGTGCTTTTTTCATGGAAATTTTCAAAAAAACTGGACTATTGAAAGAAGCGAACCGATATTCTATAATAGAAAGACGGAATATTTATTTGGTGAAAATAAGTTTGGCGCTGGAAATGAGAAAAACGTACATATGCATTGATTTGAAGAGCTTTTATGCTTCTGTAGAGTGCGTAGCCCGCGGCCTTGATCCCTTTTCTTCCAACCTGGTTGTCGCAGATCCCGGAAGGGGACATGGCGCACTCTGCCTGGCGGTAAGCCCTGCCATGAAGGCGAGAGGAGTCAGAAACCGCTGCCGTCTTTTTGAAATTCCTCCGGAAATGAAGTACATCGCGGCGCTTCCCCGGATGAGACAGTATATGGAGGTATCTTCTGATATCTACGAAAATTACCTGAAAATCTTCAGAAGGGAAGATATATATGCATATTCCATTGATGAATGCTTCATTGACGTCACATCCTATCTGCCACTGTATCGTATGAACGGGCGACGCATGGCGCTTTTTCTGATGAAATCCATCTTTGTGAAAACAGGCATCAGTTCTTCAGCCGGGATCGGAAGCAATATGTTTCTGGCAAAGGTCGCAATGGATGTCCTGGCAAAGCACAATGCCGAACGTGCGGCAGTCCTTGATGAAGACAGTTTTAAAGAGGAAATCTGGCATCACAGGCCCATCACGGATATTTGGGGAATCGGAACACATATGGCGACAAGACTGGCTAAATACGGCATCTTTGATCTGTATGGCATCACGAAAGTCAATGAATCGCTTCTCTATAAGGAGTTCGGGAAGAGGGCAGAGTACCTGATCGATCATGCATATGGGAGGGAACCCTGCACCATTTCGGATATCCATAGTTACACGCCGGCTGCGAGGTCTCTTTCCAACGGGCAGGTACTGTTTAAGGATTATGATTATGAAAGTGCAAGGCTTCTTACAGGTGAAATGGCAGAAGTCCTTATCCAGCAGCTTTTAGAAAAGAATCTGGTGGCGGAGGGGATATCCCTTCATGTCGGATATTCAGGAAATGAAAGGAGAGGAAACGGAGGCAGCAGGAAACTGGAGACACCTACGGATATACCTAAGGATATATGGGCGGCATTTGACCGGCTGTATGTAGAAAAAGTCAGGGAAGAGATCCCGATAAGGACAGTCAGCCTATGCCTGGAAAATGTCAGGAAAGCAGAAGAGGTGCCAAGGATTATGTCTTTATTCAGAAGCAGTGAGGAGGAGGACAGGGACAAAGAGCTGGAACGGGTGATGATCCAGGTAAAAAGAGAATTTGGGAAAAATGCGCTGCTCCGCGGTTTCAATTATGCGCCGGGAGCCATGCAGCAGACAAGAAACGGACTGGTAGGAGGACATCATGAGTGATAAGAAAAGAGCCGTGCAGTTTCTTCCCTTTAACGGACTGCGCGGATATGATGAAATGATCAGGAAAAAACGGAAGATAAAGGAACCAAAGAAGGAAATATCAGAAAGAAGGGGAGCCTTTCTTGACCTGATGATCAGAAGCATGAGCAGGGGAGATTTGATCCGTTGCATCTTCTATAAAGAAGATCATTATGAGGAAGAAAGCGGAATTGCTTCAAAAGTTGATGAAATAAAAAAAGAAATCGTAGTGAATGACAAAACGATTCCTTTTTCAGACATATGGGAACTCCATGACTGGGGAAGGGCAAAATAAAAGAGGCTGTGGCAAAATGATTGCACATTTTGTCACAGCCTCTTTTTGATTTAAACAATCCTCAGAGCGTTTGGAATCCTTACCGTACCCAGATGCTCAGACATATCCATGTAGAACTCTACATCCGCATAAAACGTGTCCATGACCTCGTTGAACGGGACATGATAGTCTTTGCTGAAGGAATATTCCAGATAGTAGGGAGCCCATCCTGCCTTCATAAAGAAGAATTTCATGGGCTTGATTCCTTCCGCAGGCTGAAGATTTGCTGCATCAAGAAGTTCTTCTCCTGTTACTTCCCTGAATCCGAAATAGGATGTAATGGAAAGGACGAGAAGACGCAGCTTGTAATCCTTTTCCAGCAAATTCAATACATCCATATTGATTGTGAGCTTGTCTGCAATTTTTCGGATTTCCGCTTCCTTTGCCAGATATTCTTCCTCTGTCAAATCAATGGAAAATCCATCCTTTAATTCATGAAGCAGACCTTTCTTTTCTGAAACGGCATCAGTACTCATCGTGACAGCCTCCTTTGGAAAATATGAGAGATCGCGAAATGATGACTTCCTTGTATTCTCTTACCCTCATCGTAACATAACGGGAGAAAAGCGGCAAATGAATGGCAGTGATAAGGAATCAATAAAAAATCCTGCAGGGCCGTACCCCGCAGGATTTCTTATTCAGCATTATAGAGCATGTGCCTGCATAGCAGACTTCAGATCCTTATTTCTGTTCAGCAGCTTTTTTAGCTTCGATTTCCAGATCGTAGGATTTCTGGATACGTACATAGTTTTCTCTGCGCTGGAGGGCATCTCTTTCGGTCTTTTCGAAGAGTGCTTCTGCTTCTTCAGGGAAGAGTTTTGCCAGGGAGGAGTAACGGACTTCGCCCATGAGGTATTCTCTGAAGTTGCCCTTCGGTTCACGGCTGTCGAGATGGAACGGGTTCTTTCCTTCTTCGAGAAGAGTCGGGTTGTAGCGCCAGTTGCACCAGTAACCGCATTCTACAGCGCGTTTCTCTTCAGCAGAGGACATGCCCATTCCGGCTTTCAGGCCGTGGTTGATGCATGGAGAGTATGCAATGATCAGGGACGGTCCCGGATATGCTTCTGCTTCTGCAATAGCCTTGAATGCCTGGTTCATGTCAGCGCCAAGAGCAATCTGAGCTACATAGATGTATCCATAGGAAACAGCAATCATGCCGAGATCTTTCTTCTTTGTCTTCTTGCCGGAAGCTGCAAATTTTGCAATGGCAGCAGCCGGTGTGGACTTGGAGGACTGTCCGCCGGTGTTGGAGTAAACTTCGGTATCGAGAACGAGGACATTGACGTCTTCGCCGGATGCAAGAACCTGATCGAGGCCGCCGAAGCCGATATCATAAGCCCAGCCGTCGCCGCCGAAGATCCACTGGCTCTTCTTGATGAAGTGGTCTTTCAGTTCAAGGAGATCCTTGTATTCCGGATGAGCGGAGACTTCTGCTTCCAGAGCGCTTTCAAGTGTTTCAGCGCGGAGACGTGTGCCTGCGCCTACATCCTTCTTGTCAAGCCATTCTTCCATAGCTTCTTTGACATCGCCGGTTGCGGAAGGAAGAGCATTTGTAATTCTCTGAACAAGGCGGTCACGGAGTTTCTGTTCGCCGAGGTGCATGCCAAGACCGTATTCAGCGTTGTCTTCGAAGAGGGAGTTAGCCCATGCAGGACCCTGTCCGCGAAGGTTCTTTGTATATGGCATGGACGGGGAGCTTGCACCGTAAATGGAGGAGCAGCCTGTAGCATTGGCAATGACCATGCGATCACCGAACAGTCTGGTTACCATATTGATATAAGGTGTTTCGCCGCATCCTGCGCAAGCGCCGGAGAATTCGAAGTAGGTCGGTTCAAAGGCAGTGCCTCTGGCGGTTGTCTTTCCGATCGGGTTCGTTCTTTCCGGAAGCTTCATTGCATAATCCCAGAGATTCTGCTTGGAAATCTGGGTATCAAGCGGTTTCATGACAAGAGCTTTCTTCGGAGACGGGCATACGTTAGCGCAGATGCCGCAGCCATAGCAGTCTTCCTGATCGATAATGATGCGGAACTTGAGGCCTTTGACTGGTCCTCTGAATTCCTTGACGATGAATCCTTCAGGAGCAGCTTCTTCTTCTTCTTCTTCTGTAACGAGTACAGGACGGATTGTTGCATGTGGGCAGACGATAGCGCACTGGTTGCATTCGATGCAGTTTTCAGCAATCCATTCAGGAACGTTGATAGCAGCGGTCGGGCGTTCATACTTGGAAGTGCCGGACGGGAATGTGCCGTCTTCCATGCCGGTGAAGGTGGAAACAGGGAGATCATCGCCTTCCTGACGGTTCATGACATCGCAGACGTTCTTTACGAAATCAGGACGTTCTACTCTGGCAATGGAGCCTCCGGTTGTTGCGTGAGCCCATTCTTCAGGAACCGGTACTTCAACAATGCCCTGCATGCCTGCATCAACAGCGCGGTTGTTCATGTCAACGACATCCTGGCCCTTCTTGCCGTAGGAGTGTTCGTTGGATTCCTTCAGGTATCTGATGCTGTCTTCATCAGGAATGATGTGGGTCAGATGGAAGAATGCAGACTGCATGATCATGTTGATGCGTCCGCCAAGGCCGATTTCCCTTGCAATTTCAAATGCATCGATGATGTAGAATTTTGCGTGGAGAGCAGCGAGTTTTCTCTTCATGCCGACCGGGAGGACTCTGTCGAGATCTTCTTTTCTCCATGTGGAGTTCAGGAGGAAGATGCCGCCTGGCTTGAGTCCGCGGAGAAGGTCATACTTGTAAATGTAGGATGGGCGGTGGCAGGCAATGTAGTCTGCTTTGCTGATCAGGTATGGTCTTCTGATCGGATCCGGTCCGAAACGGAGGTGGGAGATTGTTACGCCGCCGGATTTCTTGGAATCATAAGCGAAGTAGCCCTGTGCATAGAGGTCAGTGTGGTCGCCGATGATCTTGATGGCGCTCTTGTTTGCGCCGACGGTGCCGTCAGAACCGAAGCCCCAGAATTTGCAGGATACAAGCTTGCTTGGCATTTCCGGTACAGGAACCGGTGCCAGAGAGAGGTTTGTCACATCGTCGTTGATGGACAGTGTAAAGTTGTGGCGCGGTGTTTCTTCCTTGAGGTGTTCATAGACAGCCATGATGTCTTCCGGAACAACGTCCTTGGAACCAAGGCCGTAACGTCCGCCGCATACCTTGATGGAACGGCCGGAAGAAGCGATGGCGCTGACAACGTCAAGATACAGCGGTTCGCCGATGGCGCCCGGTTCTCTTGTCCTGTCGAGGACAGCAATCTTCTTGACTGTATCCGGAATCTGGGACAGGAAATGCTTGACGGAGAACGGACGGAAGAGGTGGACGTTCAGTACGCCTACCTTTTCGCCATGTGCATTAAGGGCGTCTGTGACATCTTTGCAGATATCCGTGACAGAGCCGATGGCAATGACGATGCGGTCAGCATCCGGAGCACCATAGTAGTCAAAGAGGTGATATTCTCTGCCGGTGATAGCGCTGATCTTGTCCATGTAGCCCTGAACGATGTCAGGAAGTGCATTGTAATAGGGGTTTGCGGATTCGCAGTGCTGGAAGTAGACATCCGGATTTTCTGCTGTGCCGCGGATGACCGGGTGATTCGGGTTCAGAGCTCTTGCTCTGAAATCAGCCAGTGCTTCCTGATCGATGAGAGGAGCCAGTTCATCATAATCCAGGACTTCAATCTTCTGGATTTCATGGCTTGTACGGAAACCATCGAAGAAGTTGATGAAAGGAACGCGGCCTTTGATGGCAGCCAGATGAGCGACGCCGGAAAGATCCATGATTTCCTGTGCGTTAGCTTCAGCCAGCATAGCGCAGCCGGTAGCTCTTGCACTCATGACATCCTGATGATCGCCAAAAATGGACAAAGCATGGTTGGCCAGTGCACGGGCAGCGATATGGAAAACGCCCGGAAGAAGTTCGCCAGCTACTTTATACATGTTTGGAAGCATGAGGAGCATGCCCTGCGATGCTGTATAGGTAGTAGTCAGCGCACCGCTCTGCAGAGAGCCGTGGAATGCGCCGGATGCGCCACCTTCGGACTGCATTTCAACAACATGTACGGTGTCGCCGAAAATGTTTTTCTTTCCGTGTGCGGACCATTCGTCTACCACTTCAGCCATCGGAGAAGAAGGGGTAATTGGATAAATAGCAGCTACTTCTGTGAAAGCGTAGGAAATATACGCAGCAGCTGTATTGCCATCCATTGTTTTTACTTTTCTCACAAATAAACACTCCTTTTTCTTTACAGAAAAATCTGGGCTTTCAGACTTTTCCTAAAATGCCCTCAAGAGGGACATATGCACAATGGAAGCAGCAGATGAAGCAGAAAAGAGCTTGAAAGGCCCTGGTGATGGATCATTTCACTCATTCGTGAACACATGCCTTTTTTATACTCTGAAAAACAACCTCAAGCCGCTGATTCTCTTGCAAGAACCCTGAAAATTATGTACAATGATTTTATGATAAATTTGCATAGGTATCCAGCGTTTTACTCAGCCAGAGTTATGCAAAACATTGCGCTTTTTCAGGGTGCATCTAGCAGAGGTAGATACATTATTATTATAAGATAAACTCAATTATTCCACAAGAAGAATTGGCCCCGGGCGCATGCATTCAATTGCTTTCCTATGATAAAGAAAAGCATATACGGAAACAGGAGGAATATGCCATGGACTATCGTCACCTGAAGTATTTTATGGAAGTGGCGGAGCAGAAGAGCTTCAGCAAGGCGGCCAGAAATTTGCACATTTCACAGTCTGCAATCAGCCGTATGATCAAATCACTTGAAGAAGAGCTGGGGGTTACGCTCTTTATCAGAAATGCGAAGACTGTAGAAATCACAGCTCCTGGAACCATCTTCCTGAACTATGCTAAGCGCTGCTTGTTTGTTTTTGAACATTTGAAATCAGACTTTGAAAACGAATTCAATCTGAAGCAGGATACGATTGAGATCGGACTTCCGCCTATTACGGATGCCCATGTATTCGCAAAGCTTCTGGGTGAATTCAAGAAAACATATCCGCAGATTGCCATCAAATTGTATGAACATGGTTCCAAAGTCATTGAATCATCCGTTCAGGAAGGCGTCATTGATGTAGGCATCATCTGCACCATCCCGAATAAGGATTTTGAATCTTTCTTCCTTTCTGAAGATGAGATGTGCGTCGTCATGCCAAAGGGCTATCCGCTGGAAGAACACAAGGAAGTCCCGATGAAACTTCTGGCAGACTATCCGCTCGTTCTTTACCGTGATGATTTCAATCTTCATGACGACATTCTTGCCAACTGCAAGAAGATCGGATTCACTCCGAAGGTTGTATTTGAAACCAGCCAGCGTGAATTGATGCTGCAGACCGTCATGAGCGGACTTGGCGTTGCCATCCTTCCTTCCCGCCTTTGCCCGGCAAACAGCGAAAACAGCAAGGTTGTCACCCGTGTCATGACAGAACCGCGCATGACGCATCATCTCTATGCGATCTGGAAGAAAGGCCGCTACTTGTCCAGAGCAGCCCGTTTATGGATCAAATTCACCAAGGATCATCTGACACTTCTGAATGTAGATACAAAACTGGATGAAGGCATAGAGGAATAAAGTATCCGTGAGCAATTGGAAAGCTAAAATCGGCTGGAAGGATAAGAAGTATTTATACCTTGCACTGATCGCCCTGACGGGAATGACGATTTACCAGCAGGTTCTGATTACGGATCTGCAGACAAGGATGATGAATATAGAAGCCTCCCGCTATGATGATCAATTGAATGATATCCGCTGGGAAGCAGAAAAAGCGCTGGAAGAAAACAAGGAACAGCAGAAGGATATTCTTCACCTGCAAAAACACAGCTCAGAAGACCGTTTCCATATTATGGAAATGCAGTGGGATATGTACGGCAAGGGAGATCAATAAAATTCCCCGGCAGACTGCATGGCAGGATGCCGGGAATTTTTATTTTCAAAGCAGGGGAAAAAGTGCTGAATGGAGCGGTTTGACCGCATCCTAAAGAGTTCTTTAATTACGCTTGACAAATTTAGCATTAATGGGTATACTATTCAAGTAACTTACGTGCGGCCCGGTGGTGTAGTGGTCTAACATGCCGCCCTGTCACGGCGGAGATCGTCAGTTCAAATCTGATCCGGGTCGCCAGCGCGGAAGTAGCTCAGTGGTAGAGCACAACCTTGCCAAGGTTGGGGTCGCGGGTTCGAGTCCCGTTTTCCGCTCCATATGGCGGCATAGCCAAGCGGTAAGGCAGAGGTCTGCAAAACCTTTATCCCCAGTTCGATTCTGGGTGCCGCCTCCATATTTTTTTAAAGTTACCTGCCGGGGTGGCGGAACTGGCAGACGCAAGGGACTTAAAATCCCTCGAATCGTGAGATTCGTACCGGTTCGATTCCGGTCCTCGGCACCAATTAAGAATCAAACAGGCCGGAGCTTTGTGCTCCGGCCCTTTTAATTTATAAAAACATTTATCAGAGGTAATTATCATGGCAAAAAAAGGAAAAAAGACCAATGTGATGAGAATTCTGGATAAAGAAAAAATTGATTATGACACAAAGTCCTACGACTACACAGAAGAGGATCTTTCCGGCGTTCATGCAGCTGCTGCATTAGGCTATGATGCAGATATGGTATTCAAGACGATCGTTACCAAGGGAGACAAGACAGGTCCGGTTGTTTTCTGCCTTCCTTCTGAAAAGGAAATCGATTTGAAAGCAGCGGCCCGTGTAAGTGGAAACAAGAGTGTCGAAATGATTCATGTCAAGGAACTTCCGGGTCTGACGGGGTATATCCGGGGCGGATGCTCACCGATTGGAATGAAGAAAGAATTTCCTACATATATTGATGAAAGCTGCTATAACCATGAAAGGATCAGCATCAGCGCAGGCCAGAGAGGCCGCCAGGTACTGATTGCACCAAAAGATCTCGTAGAATTGATTCATGCGGAGGCAGCCGATCTGACACAGAAATAAAATACGGAAGCTTTATGAAAATCTGTTTTGGCGGTAAAAAAGCTGTGATGAAATGATCGTACATTTTGTCACAGCTTTTTATTGCCGTAAAATCGATGGTATTTTGTATACGAACTCCAGGGACGTAAAGGGGACAGACGGGGCCGCAGGGTCTTTAGGCCATACAAGAGGAAGAATTTGTCCGGAATAGTACTCAGTATAAAAATAAGTAAACTAAATCAAAATGAAAGAAATTTATTATATACATGTTATAAATGATAAAATTTCTATAAAGTGATATAATAAAGACGTAAGAAAAAGGATGCTGTGAACAGCTATTCCTGGAAACACGATATCTAGGAAACGGCTGCTGCACAGACAGAACGGAAGCGGAATCCGATTGATTTAACACTTTCTTTCTCTTCCCTCGCGGCCGTAATTGTTTTTATCCCATCCTTTTCTTGTTACGGGCGCGGGATGTATCCGGATTCCGATTCTTGAAAAAAAGACCTCTTTTGAGGTCTTTTTTCGTAAGTGAATAAAACTTCAGGCATAAAAGGTTTCTTCCTTTCTGGAATGATATAATAAAGGAAAAAGCAGTGCCGGCAAGGAGGAAAATTATGTTTATTTCAGGAATGACTGTGGAAAATTACAGAACGTTTCAAAATGTAAGTTTTCATTTCGACAGCCAGGTCAATTATATTGTAGGGGACAATAATATAGGGAAGAGTAATTTCCTGAGCCTTCTGAAATCAGCTACGCACGGATATGGATTCAAGGAGGCAGATTTCCTGGATCCAGACCTTCCGATACGGGTTACCTTCGATTTGACGACAAAAGATGAAGGCGGCAATGATTCCATCCGAATTGAGCTTAAACAGTCTGTCAGGGAGATCGTGCCGCGCCTCTACAATATGGATACAGGGGAAACACTTCCTCTTGAATACATGCGCTGCCTTTTCTGCCTGGATTTTGCTCTCTCTGAAATCCCTAAAAATATGCTGGATGACAATCTGGCCGGCAGGACGATCAGTATCTTCGATGAATATCTTTCCTATGGTCCTGAGGCCGTGGAAGAAGTGGAACGCATGATGAATGAAAGAGGCTTTTCCATTTCCCTTCCTAAGGATGATCCTCATAAGGCCGCACTGGTCCTTTTCGGTGAAATTTTCGGCGCACAGATTTCCGGGACTTCTTATGATTCCACGATGAAGCTGATGATTGCCGTAGGGGTTTCGCTTCTTGTCCTGATGCGGGAGAAGCGGGAAAGCCGTGCGATTTCCTTCGAGAATATCATCATGACGAAGAATGACGGAACGCGCCTTCTTCCTGTCATTGTGAATATTGATGAGCCGGAGCTCCATCTGCATCCATACCTCCAGCGTGCTCTTCTGGCATTCTGCCGTTCGATCCTGAATAACAAGGAAAGTTTCTTCTTGAAGCTTGTGCAGAATCTTCTTGGCGTGGACGGACTGGACGGGCAGCTCTTTGTCGTCACTCATTCTACGGATGCTCTTGTCAACGACTACCGGAAAATCATCCGCATGTACAGGGATGAGAAGGAAATGGTACGTGCTGCCTGCGGTTCTTCCTTCCATTTTGACAGTGAAATAGAAAAGCATCTGATTATGCATTTCCCGGAAGTCAAGGAAGCCCTTTACTCCCGCTGCACGATCCTTGTCGAAGGAGAGACGGAGTATGGTTCCTTCGGCTATTTTGCAAAGACACTCGGCGTTCAGTTTGATTATCATGGAATCTGCCTCATCAATGCACGGGGAGAAAGTTCCATTTCAAAGATTGCTGAATTGATCCGACGTTTCCATATACCGGCCGTATGTCTCTATGACAGGGACGTCATGGGGTCAAGGCACCATTCTTCCTATGTCTTCTATACGGACTACATCTGTTTTGAAATGGATGTCGTAAAATCCTGCCTGTCACATGGGAAACGAAAGCTTCTCGATGACGTCATCGGGGATATTGAAGAAGCGGGGGATGTCGTAAGCTCTGCGCTGATTAAAAAAGCAGGAGCAAAGCTGGGCGTTCCGAAGGGCTTTTATCCGCCAAAGAAGCTGAAGAATATTAATCCAAGAGATGAGAAAGCGCAGGAGTTCTATTACTTTGCCTGGCTCTATGGGAACAAAGGCGTTATCATAGGGCGCGCTCTGGGAAAGAGGCTGACGGAAAATGAAATTCCGCCTGCTTTTGCCAGAACCATTCATGCGGCTGTCCGCTTTTCCGCCGGGAATAAGGGACAATCCGGTGAGAAGTAGTATGTCTTCAGGTACCTGGGTTTTTCTATAATGAAAATTTAACAATTTTGCTATTGAAAAACCCGAGTATACCTTTTAAGATTATAAAGATATCATATTTTGTTGTTTTTAAGGAGGCCGGCATGAACGCGATTTCGCTCAAAGGCCGTTCTGTCCTCGGACTGCAGGATTTTACAGCCGGGGAAATTGAACGGATTCTGGAAGTGGCAGCACAGATGAAAAAAATTGTACTGTCTGATAACAAAAAGCGGGATTTCCTGAAAGGTAAATCCATTGTGACAGTGTTTTCTGAGGCATCAACGAGAACACGCAGTTCTTTCGAGCTTGCCGGTAAATACTTGGGAGCCGATGTTATCAATATTACAAAGAGCGGCAGCTCGATGACGAAAGGTGAAAGCATGCGAGATACATTGCTTACTGTTTCCGCTATGGGAGTAGATGCAGTGATTATTCGTGATTCGTCAGAGGGGGCCGCTCTTTTTGCATCCAAAGTAATGAGCCCCAAGGTCAAGGTGCCTGTTGTCATCAATGCAGGCGACGGCGCGCATGCTCATCCGACGCAGGCGCTGCTCGAACTTTTCACATTAAAGGAAGCAGGCAAGAATATCAAAGGAATGAAGTATGTCATCATTGGCGACATTCTCCACTCCCGCGTTGCGCGAAGTGATATTTACGGGTTTACGAAGCTGGGCGCTGAAGTACATCTTGTGGGACCGCGCACTTTGGTTCCCAAGGAACTCGAGTCAATGGGAGTCATCGTTGATGACAACCTTGAAGATGCATTAAGGGATGCTGATGCGATCAATATTCTTCGTATCCAGCTTGAAAGAGCTGCAGGCGGATTCATTCCGACAACAAGAGAATATGCACGTCTCTTCGGCATCAACAAGAAGAGACTGGAGCTTTGCAAGAAGGATGCGGCCATCATCCATCCGGGCCCGATGAACCGTGGCATAGAAATCGGATATGATGTGGCTTACGATGAATCATCCTGGATTCAGGAAGAAGTAAGAAACGGCGTAGCAGTGCGTATGGCATTGGAGTATTTGACACTGACGGAGGGCAAAGACATTGAAGCTGGTCATTAAAAACGGAATCATTGTAAATCCTGCCAGAAAGCAGCATGAAAAAGGCGACATTGTCATAGAAAATGGGAAAATCCTCTCCATTGGCGGGACTGCAGATACAGAAGGCGCAGAAGTTTATGATGCAAATGGCTTGTTTGTCGCACCAGGACTCATTGATATGCATGTCCATCTCCGTGAACCCGGACAGGAAGCCAAGGAAGATATTCACACAGGCACGCAGGCAGCAGCCGCAGGCGGCATCACGCGCGTGGCAACAATGGCCAACACAAAGCCTGTCATCGATAATGCAGCAGTCTTCAGGGATGTGCTGAGACGCGTCGATGAATGCGGTGTCGTCAAGGTCAGCGTCATCGGTGCTCTTTCCAAAAATCTGGAAGGAAAGCAGCTCTCTGAGATGGGAGACATGGCAGCCGAAGGCGCAGCCGCTTTCTCTGATGATGGCCATTATGTAGAAAGCGCAAACTTCATGCGCAGGGCTATGGAATATGCAGACATGCTGCACAAGATGGTCATCGACCACGCAGAAGATGCAACCATGTGCTCCGGCGGTTTCATGAATGAAGGAAAGGTATCTTATGCAATGGGCGTGACCGGAAGACCGGCAGCCGGGGAAGATATTGCAGTAGCAAGAGATCTTCTTCTGTCAGAAATGACGGGATGCCATATCCATATCGCCCACGTCAGCAGTGCAAAGGCTGTGGAACTGATCCGCGAGGCTAAGGCGAAGCATGTGAACTGCACAACAGAAGTCACATCACAGCATCTTTACTTTACAGATGAATGGCTGAAGAATTATGAGTCTTCCTTCAAGATGGCACCGCCAATCCGCACCGAAGATGACAGGAAAGCTCTGATTGAAGGATTGAAGGACGGCACGATCGACGCCATCATTACCGATCATGCGCCGCACTGCAACGAAGAAAAGGATGTTCCTTTCAACTGTGCGCCTAACGGCATTGCAGGACTGGAAACGTCTCTTGCTTCTGCGCTGACGGTTCTTTGCCACAACAAAGGATTTACGATTGACAGGCTTATTGAACTCATGAGCGTCAATCCGGCCCGTCTCCTTGGCGTAGAAGGCGGAGTTCTTGAAGAAGGAGCTGCTGCTGATATTGTCGTCATCGATCCGGACAAGGAATGGACGGTTCATGGAAATGAACTTTATACGAAATCACTTTTCACGCCTTATGAAGGACTGACTTTGAAGGGCAGGGCTGTGCTTACAGTCGTAGATGGAGAGATTGTCATGAAGGAAGGGAAGGTGCTGAAATGAAAGGCCTCTTGGTTTTAGAAAACGGCGCCCGCTTCGAGGGTGATCTCCTGGGAACAGTAGAAGGAATGGGAGAGCTCGTATTCAATACGGGCATGACAGGATACCAGGAATGCTTTACGGATCCGTCTTATGAAGGACAGATCCTGACACTGACATATCCGCTGATCGGCAACTACGGTGCGAATGATCTTTTCATGCAGAACAGGAAACCGGCTGCTGCAGGATATGTCCTGGATCAGATCACAGAGCATCCGAGCAACTGGGAATGCAAGGAAAAGATTACGGATTTCATTGAAAGATACCATGTGCCATGCCTCTACAATGTAGATACAAGAGCGGTCACAAGAATGGTCCGCATGCAGGGCGTCATGAAAGCTGTCATCGTTTCTGCTGACAGAGGCGAAGATTTCATTCAGGAAGCTCTGGCAAAACCGATGCACAAGAATCAGGTCGAAAGAGTAACGACCGCTTATCCATATACATACGGGGACGGTAAGTACCAGGTATCCCTTCTTGACTGCGGACTGAAGAGGAATATTCTCGTCAGTCTGGCGGCCAATGACTGCACGGTGCATGTATTCCCGGCCCATACAACGGCTGAGGAACTCCTTGCGTCCGATCCGGACGGAATTTTCCTTTCGCCCGGACCGGGAGACCCGCAGGATGTGCCCTATGTCGTTGAAACGGTCAAGAAACTGATCGGAAAGAAGCCGATTTTCGGTATCTGCCTGGGAATCCAGATGCTCTCCACCGCCTTAGGCGCGCATACCTTTAAGCTGCCTTTCGGACACAGAGGATCCAACCACCCGGTCAAGGACCTCAGAACCGGCCGCGTATACATCACGAGCCAGAACCATGGTTATGCAGTTTCCGATGAAGGACTGCCGGATTGCATTGAAGTCACGCACAGAAGCGTCAACGACGGAACCATTGAAGGCATCCGCCATAAGACACTTCCGATTCAGGCAGTGCAGTATCATCCGGAAGCTTCACCCGGACCGAAGGATAACTTCTATCTCTTTGCTGAATTTACGAAGGCCATGGAGGAGTTCAAAAATGATAAATAAAGATGTGAAAAAAGTTCTCGTCATTGGCTCTGGTCCTATTGTCATCGGACAGGCTGCAGAGTTTGACTACGCTGGTACACAGGCCTGCCGCTCTCTTAGAGAAGAAGGCGTGGAAGTTGTTCTTGTCAACAGCAATCCATCCACAATCATGACCGACGTAGATATTGCTGACCGTGTATATATCGAACCGATTACGCTCCCATTCGTAACGGAAGTCATCAAGAGAGAACGTCCGGATGCCCTTCTTGCCACGCTTGGCGGACAGGTCGGCCTTAACATGGCAGTACAGCTTGCTGATGCAGGTGTGCTGGACAAGTATAATGTAAAACTCCTCGGCTCTTCTCTCCATGCAATCAAGCATGCAGAAGACAGAGAACTCTTTAAGGAAGCTATGGAAGAAATCCATCAGCCGGTTCCTGAATCTGAAATTTTCGAAGACCTGGAACCTGCTGTTGCTTTCGCAGATAAGATCGGATACCCGGTCATCATCCGCCCTGCTTATACACTGGGCGGTACAGGCGGCGGCATTGCGCATGACCGCTATGAAATGGAAGAAATCGCCAACCGCGGCATCAAGCTTTCTCCGATCAATCAGATTCTGGTTGAACGCAGCATCGCCGGCTGGAAAGAAGTAGAATTCGAAGTCATGAGAGACGGTGCTGATAACTGCATTATCGTCTGCGCTATGGAAAATATCGATCCTGTCGGTGTTCATACAGGCGATTCCATTGTTGTCGCTCCGACGCAGACTCTGACAGACCAGCAGTACCAGATGCTCCGTACAGCTTCCCTTGATATCATCCGCTATCTCCGCATCGAAGGCGGCTGCAACGTACAGTACGGCCTTGATACCAAGACGAACCAGTACTACGTCATCGAAGTCAATCCGCGTGTCAGCCGTTCATCGGCTCTGGCATCGAAAGCAACCGGCTATCCGATTGCCAAAGTAGCAGCAAAGATTGCCCTTGGCATGCATCTTGATGAAATCACCAATGCCATTACAGGAAATACAAAAGCATGCTTTGAACCGTCGATCGACTATGTCGTATGCAAATTCCCGAGATGGCCGTTTGAAAAGTTCACGCTTGCCGACCGCGAAATCGGAACGCAGATGAAGGCAACCGGCGAAGTCATGGCGCTCGACCGTACACTGGAAGGTGCTCTTCTTAAAGCACTCCGTTCCCTCGAAGTCGGAGGCGGCTACCTGCACCTCGACAAGCTTGACGGACAGTCCCTCTATGATATCCGCTGCCTCTTGAGACGCATTGACAATGAAAGAATCTTTGTTGTCGCTGAAGCACTCAGAAGAGGCATCGAACCTGAAGAAATCAACCGCATTACAAGAATCGACCTCTTCTTCATCTACAAGATCCAGAACATCATTATGATGGAACGCCGTCTCATGAAGGAAGGACTGACGGTAGAATCCCTGAAGGCTGCCAAGAGAATCCAGATGCCTGATGAAGCGATTGCGCATTTCTGCGAAGTTACTCCCAAAGAAGTGGAAAACTTCAAGAGAAAAGCCAACGTGCATCCGGACTTCAAGATGGTAGATACCTGCGCTGCTGAATTTGAAGCGCATACGCCATATTACTACTCCACCTACGGCGCAGAAGACGAAGTAAAGCCGCAGGGGAAGGGTTCCGTCGTCGTATTCGGCTCCGGTCCGATCCGCATCGGGCAGGGCATCGAATTTGACTACTGCTCCGTTCATGCTTCCTGGGCTCTCAGGAAGGCAGGAAAGAAATCCATCGTCATCAACAACAACCCGGAAACCGTTTCGACCGACTTTGATACATCCGATTCCCTGTACTTTGAACCACTGACAGAACAGGATGTCATGGAAATCATCGATAAGGAAAAACCGGAAGGCGTCATCTGCCAGTTCGGCGGCCAGACTGCCATCAACCTGGCAACACCGATGGCAAAACGCGGCATCCGCATTATCGGTTCCTCCAATGAATCCATCGATATGGCAGAAGACCGTGAACGTTTTGATACATTGATGGGCCAGCTTGGCATTGCACGCCCGAAGGGCTGCCTTGTCGAAAGTGTTGAAGAAGCTATGGCAAAGACGGAGGAACTTGATTATCCGCTGATTGTCCGCCCAAGCTACGTCCTTGGGGGAAGAGCCATGCAGATCGTTTATGATCAGGCTGAACTGAAACAGTACCTGAAGGAAGCCGTTGTCGCATCCCATGAGCATCCGGTCCTGATCGACCAGTACATGGTCGGCCGTGAAGTGGAAGTCGATGCCATTTCCGATGGCGTCGATGTCTGCATCCCGGGCATCATGGAACAGATTGAACGTTCCGGCGTTCATTCCGGCGACTCCATTGCCGTTTATCCTCCGCAGCATCTCTCGCAGGAAATCATTGAAACACTGACCGATTACACAGGAAGAATTGCAAGAGCCATGAACGTCAAGGGCCTCGTCAATATCCAGTTCATCGTAGTCAATGGCAAGGTCTATGTCATTGAAGTCAATCCGAGAGCCAGCCGTACGGTTCCATTCATGAGCAAGATTACCGGCATCAACATGGTTGAATATGCAACAAGAGTCGCTCTTGGTGAATCCCTGAAGGATACAGGGCTTCCGCTCGGACTCGTGCCGGACAAAGGCTATGTAGCCGTTAAAGCACCGGTATTCTCTTTCTCCAAGCTGGGACTTGTTGAAATCAAGCTCGGGCCGGAAATGAAATCCACCGGCGAAGTCATGGGCATCGGACACACCTATCAGGAAGCGCTTTACAAAGCAGTCGTTGCCGCGCATCTTACTGTTCCGTCCCATGGCAATGTCCTGATTACCGTCAGCGACCGCGATAAGCCCGAAACAGCTGAACTTGCCCGCGGGTTCGTCAACCTCGGATATCGTCTGATCTGTACATCCGGTACAGGTTCCTATTTCCAGAACCTTGGAATTCCGGTTGAAATCATCAAGAAGATCCATGAAAAGGGCGAAAACTGCGAAAAGTATCTGAAACTTGGCAAGGTAGACATGGTACTCAATACGATTTCCTATGGAAGCCAAATCGAACAGGAAGGCTATGACCTCCGCCGCATTGCGGTAGAACTTGCCATCCCGTGCATTACTTCTCTGGATACAGCCAAGGAAGTACTGCGTGTCATGGCATCGACCGGAGATGGCTATCACGTGGAAGCCATTCAGGATTATGTGAAGGAGAACTGAAAAAGCATGGCAGGTTATGTAGAAAAAGGAATTATTTGGCTTCATAAGAAGATTGCTAAGGACATCTGGCAGATGCAGATTGAACTTCCGCTGACAGCCAGAGAAGCAAAGCCAGGACAGTTCATCCATATGAAAGTCAATGATCCGCGTTACCTTTTAAGGCGTCCGATTTCCATTGCGGGAACGGACCCTGAAAAGGGACTCGTTGAAATCATTTACCGTATCGTCGGAAAAGGAACAGAAGCCATGTCCCATCTGAAGGAAGGGGATGTCGTAGACAGCTTAGGGCCTCTTGGCACATCCTTTTCCATGGATAAGGATCATATCGTAGGCATTGGCGGCGGCATTGGAATTGCGCCGATCCTTTTCATGGCAAGACAGGCAAGACCTGGACAGATGACCGTTGTCATCGGCGGCAGAAATAAGGAAGAAGTATTCTGGAAGGATTTATTCCCGGATACGGTCAGGAAAATGATCGTAACGACGGATGATGGATCTTATGGAATCAAAGGATTCTCCGTTTCCGTGCTTCCTCAGATGTTTGCTGAAGAAAAGGTGGACGAAGCCTGCGTATGCGGACCAGCCATTATGATGAAGACTGCCGCAGAAATGGCAAAGACGGCAGGCGTATACTGCGAAGTCTCTATGGAGAGAAGAATGGGATGCGGCATTGGCACATGCCTTGGCTGCGTTTGCGACAAGAAGTCAGGCGAAGGCCATTACAAGGTATGCACTGACGGCCCGGTGTTTAACGCAGAGGAGGTAGTATTATGACAAATCTGTCGCTAAATTACCTGGGAATCCCGATGAAAACACCGCTGATCGGCGCGTCCGGGACAGTAGGCTTCGGACTTGAAATTGCTGAATACGTCGACATGAATAAAGTCGGCGCCATTTCCGGGAAGGGCCTTGCACCGACTCCCTGGAAAGGAAATGAAGGCATACGCGTTGCTGAAACGGATTCCGGCATGCTGAATGCCATCGGCCTTGAAAATCCAGGTGTTCCTTACTTTATTGAGCATTACCTTCCCAAGGTTAAAAAGCTGGGCGTTCCTTTCATCGCCAATATGGTGGGGAAGACGACCGAAGAATATGCAGAATGTGCAAAAATGCTGACGGTAGACGGCGTTGATGCGCTGGAAGTCAATATTTCCTGCCCGAATGTCAAGGAAGGCGGCGTTGCTTTCGGGACAGATCCCAAACAGGCAGCCGCTGTGACAAGAGCCATCAAGGACAGCACGAATCTTCCTGTTATCGTAAAGCTGTCACCGAACGTGACCGATATCGTCACGATTGCAAAAGCGGTGGAAGATGCAGGCGCTGATTCACTGTCCCTTGTCAATACGCTTTTAGGACTTGCCATTGATGTCAGGACAAGACGCCCGATTCTTGGAAATATAACAGGCGGATTCGCCGGCCCTGCCATCAAGCCGGTCGCGCTCCGCATGGTATGGCAGGTGGCAAAGGCCGTCAATATTCCGGTATCCGGATTAGGCGGCATCATGACCGGCATCGATGCCATTGAGTTTATGATGGCAGGCGCAGATACGGTTCAGATCGGCACAGCCAATATCATTGATCCTAATGCCATGGAACGTATTGCCGATGAAATGGATGAATGGTGCGATAAGAACGGCGTCAAGGATATTCAGGAAATCGTTGGTACGCTGAAAGCTTAATAGAAAGCCAACACAAAAAGGACTGCTCATTGAGCAGTCCTTTTCAAATGCTTATTAAGAATGATGGGGACAGCGTTATTTCTTAGCGCCGTTGAAGTTGTTCTCGTCATCCCACCATACGATACCCTTCTGGTTCTTGAGTACTTTCTTGTGGAAAATCGGAAGCTTGATGCCTTTTGCAAGCTGGTCTTCATAATCCTTCAGGCATGTACGAACCTGCGGGAATAAGAGGAGAATAGCTGTAACGTTTGTCAGAACCATGAATGCCATGAAGAGGTCAGCCAGATTCCAGACGAGCGGAAGATCGGCAATGGAACCCCAGAAAATCATGACAGCGATCAGTACGCGGAAGAGATTCAGCGGCCATTTTTTATGAGTCAGATGGCCGATATTGATTTCACCATAGTAGTAGTTGCCGATAAGAGAGGTGAATGCAAAGAGGAAAATCAGGATGGAAACGGCTTTTGGAGCCATAGGTCCAAAGTACTGCGCCAGATCCCACTGTACCAGTTCGATACCGGTCAGTCCGGTAGATGCATAATCACCAGTTAAAAGAACAATGAATGCAGAAGCAGAGCAGATGAAGAGTGTATCGACATATACGCCGAATGCCTGGATCAGGCCCTGTACAACCGGATGATTGGCATCAGCTGTTGCAGCTGCGTTTGGAACAGAACCTTCGCCGGCTTCATTGGAGAAGAGGCCTCTCTTGAAACCAGTCAGGACAGCAGCGCCCATGCCGCCGCCAAATGCAGCCTGCCAGTCAAATGCATCTCTGAAAATGATGTAGAAAACATGCGGCATATCCGTGATGTTGTAAATCATGATGCCAAGCGCAATAACGATGTAAAGGCCTGCCATGAGGGGAACCATCCATTCAGTGACGCGGGCAATACGTCCCATGCCGCCGCAGATGACAGCCATGGCAAGAACTGTAACAACAGCTCCGACGACCATACGGTCAGCACCAAGTGCATGGTTCAGCGCAAGGGAAATAGTATTGGACTGGACGGAGTTGTAAATCATGCCGTAAGTAACGGAAATGAGGATGGCAAAGATAGCTGCCCAGAGTTTGTGGCCCAAACCATTTTTCAGGTAGTAAGCAGGACCGCCTCTGAAACCATTTCCGTCTTCACGCGGAACCTTGTAAATCTGAGCCAGGGTACTTTCTACAAATCCTGTAGCCGAACCGATGACAGCAATGAACCACATCCAGAAAATAGCTCCAGGACCGCCGGATACAATAGCAATTGCAATGCCGGCAATATTGCCTACGCCGACTCGGGATGCTGTACTGACGCAGAACGCCTGGAAAGGAGAAATTTCATTTCCTTCTGTTTTTGTGCCGGCCGTATTTGCTATCAGTTTGAACATCGTGCCGAAATAGCGAAGCTGTACTGCTTTTGTGCGGATGGTAAAGTACACGCCTGCGCCTACCAAAAGGACAATGATGACTGACGACCACAGGACGCCGTTGATTGATGAGACAATGTCGTTTAATGACTCCATACCATACTCCTCTTCTTCTTTTAATACAATATATATGTAATATATGTACAAATTCAACTCATTATATAATGTTTTGCCGCTTTGTACAACATCATGAATATAAATTTATCATGACGGGAGGATTAGAAAAGTTAAGGAAAAGCCAGTAAAAGTCCAAAGATACAGGGCGAAAGGAATGCATACATGAAAGGAGAGGAGCTTTCCTGCTGCATGTGTACGCGTGGGATGGACACATGCCAGGATGAGGGCTCAAAAACATGCGGTAATTTGGGATGCCATTGTATATTTCATGCATTTTGAAACATTTCAAACCACGATGCATTTTTCTGAAATCGTGCGGTGAAGAATAAGGGAAATCAGAAGATTTTGCATTTATAAAACAAGGGGTTTCAGGCATATTTTTACAAATTTGGCGAAAAATGGTAAAATACAGAAGTTCGTGGAGGTGATAGATGTGCGTGACTTATATAAATGGAGCTGTGCAGCCGTTTTGTGGCTCATGACTTCCATGGCTGTTTCAGCGGAAACGCTGACGGCAGGTATGAGTGGAAGCGCGGTTGCTGATCTACAGAATGCACTTGTCCAGGCAGGCTATTTAGCCAGAACCGTAGATGGAGACTACGGCTCGACGACAAAAGAAGCAGTATTCCTTTTCCAGAAGGATCACGGGCTTCCTGCGACAGGGAAAGCAGATGATGCGACCATTGCATCCATCCGAAGAAATGAGAACTCCGGCTACCGCAATGGGGGTGGAGTCGTGTATGCATCTGGCAACAGGGGAGACGTCATCGTTGATATGCAGCTGAGGCTGCAGAAAGCCGGCTATCTGAAAGGCGGCATTGATGGCGTTTACGGGCAAGACACGGAAAATGCTGTCAGGGCTTACCAGAAGGATCATGGATTTCCTGTATCCGGCGTGATTGATGAGATGACATACAATTCTCTTAAAGGGAAAAGCAGTCAGGAGAGCGCCCAGGCCAGGTCAAACCGCCCATCCCGCTTGTATGGAATCGGAGACAGCGGAGACCGGGTGCTCGATATCCAGAATAAGCTGAAGAAGCTTGGATATCTTGACGGGACAGTTGACGGTATTTACGGCGGACTTACCGCCAATGCGGTGAAAGCTTTCCAGGGAGATCAGGGAATTTCTGAAACAGGAGAAATTGATGAAGGGACACTGGATGCCTTGTCTCAGGCCTATGCAGACAGGCCGGGGGATTTCTCCCTTGCTTTGGGCGATTCGGGAAAAAAGGTCATTCTTCTTCAAAACAAGCTTCTTCTGCATGGATACAATCCCGGAACGGCTGACGGTGTTTACGGGCAGAGCACGGCTGATGCAGTAAAAGCTTTCCAGGCTGAGCAGAATCTGGCAAGGACGGGGAGCGTAGACAGCAATGTCTGGAAAAGACTGGATGATCCGCCGCGCTTTACCGGAAACTATATCAAGGTGTTCCACATGGAAGCAACAGCTTATACGCCAAATGACGGGAATGGAAACGGGCATACGGCGCTTGGCGGTTTTGCAGGGAAGGGTCACGCCGCTGTCGATCCTAATGTAATTCCGCTTGGAAGCATCGTTTTCATTGAAGGATATGGCTACGCTATCTGTGATGATATCGGCGGCGCCATTCATGGCATGATTATTGATGTCGGAGTTGATACATTAGATCAGGCATATGCGTGGGGAACAAAACCGCGCGTAACAGTCTATCTCATAAAATAAAAGCAGGCAGGTGGTCTTATGGCCGCCTGCTTTTATTTTTTCGCCAATACACAGGAAAGTTTTCATGAACTGTATTTTTCAGGACGATTTTTTCTTATGTATACGCTGTTTTCCTTGCCATGAGATGTGTCATTTGCTAAAATAAAACTCATGGGTTTTATTAAATTTTTTATTTGAACACAAAAGCTCCGGGAAATTCTTTTCCGGTATTTTGCATTTCATTTTGTTGCAGTTCAGGAGGTTGTATGGCAGAGTTGACAGCCGTCATTTTGGCAGCCGGTCAGGGAACCCGTATGAAATCTGCTTATCCCAAGGTGCTTCACCGTGTGTGCGGCGTACCGATGGCTGAGCAGGTCATCCGTGTTGTCAGACAGGGCGGATTTGAAAAGTGTGTCGTAATCACAGGTTTTAAGGAAAAACTTGTAAGAGAATGCCTGGAAGATAAAGAAGTCGTATTTGTGCATCAGGAAGAACAGCTCGGAACAGGTCATGCCGTCATGCAGGCGCTGCCTGAATTCAAGGATGATCCGGAAGGATATGTTCTTGTCGTCTGCGGAGACACCCCGCTTCTTCGCGCTGAGACAATCAGGGATCTGACGGATACATGCATTTCCAATGGAGCATCCGCTGCGGTTTTGACTGCTGTTCTGGATAATCCATTCGGATACGGAAGGGTTCTCCGTGATGAAAAAGGGAATATGACATGCATCGTAGAGCAGAAGGACGGGACGCCTGAGCAGCTTTCCGTTCATGAAATCAATACGGGGACCTATGTGTTCCGCGCAAAGGATCTCATTGATGCTTTGGGACGTATTGACAACAAAAACGCGCAGGGCGAGTATTACCTGACCGACGTGTTTGGCATCATGATCCGCGATGGAAAGAAAGTCATTCCGAAGATCTGCGATAATCCTGAAGAAACCGAAGGCGTCAATTCACGCATTCAGCTTGCTGAGGCAGACAGGATTCTCCGCCTCCGCAAGGCAGAGAAATTGATGGCTGAAGGCGTCAGCATCATAAATCCGGAGAATACATATATCGGACAGGATGTAAAAGTGGGAAGAGACACCATCCTTTATCCGGGGACGATCCTTGAAAGTCATACCGTGATTGGGGAAGGATGCGTCATTGGTCCCGATACCCAGCTGACAGATGTCACCTGCGGCAGCTTTACTCATCTGAACCGCGTTTATGCACATGAATGCAAAATCGGCTCTTATAATGAAATCGGACCTTTCGTTCATCTTCGTCCAAATACCGACCTTCATGATCACATAAAGATCGGAAACTTCGTAGAAGTGAAGAATTCTACTGTTGGAAATGGCACAAAGCTTCCGCATCTCATTTACTGCGGTGATTCCGATCTCGGCGAAAATGTGAATTTCGGCTGCGGCACCGTTACCGTCAACTTCGACGGCAAGGAAAAACACCGCTGCAAAATTGATGATCACGCTTTCATCGGATGCAATACAAACCTTGTGGCTCCCGTTCATATCGGAGAACGCGCCTTTACGGCAGCAGGGTCTACCATAACAAAAGATGTTCCTGCCAATGCGCTTTCTGTTGCACGCGCAAAGCAGAGAAATATCGAAGACTGGGTCAAGGATGACACTTACAAAGATTAATTCCTTGACACTGTGAATTTGTGAATCTTTTGTTATGATTAAATTTCAAAAAAGTAATAAAAATTTTCAGATATCCAAGTGAAACTGGTATATAATGAAATGGAATAGTCCGGTTAGGGACAAATCAGCAATTCCATATAAATTTTTAACTTTCATCTATGTGAAAGGAAAGGGAGAATCAGCAAATGGACATGGAAGACACTTCTAAATTGAAGATTTTTACGGGTACCGCGCATCTGGCTCTGGCAAAGGAAATTTCTGACTACATTGGAGTCCCGCTCGGTAAAGCAATCTGCGGCCGCTTCAATAATGGAGAAATACAGGTCATGATTAATGAAAGCGTCCGTGGTAAGGACTGCTTTATCATTCAGCCGACTGGTGCTCCGGTTAATGATAACCTGATGGAAATGCTGATTATGGTTGATGCGCTCAAGAGAGCTTCTGCACGCCACATCACTGTTGTTGTTCCATATTATGGATATGCTCGTCAGGACCGCAAGACAAGAGGCCGTGAACCGATCAGCTCCAAGCTGGTTGCCGATCTCATGTCCACTGCCGGCGTGACAAGAGTTGTAACGATGGACCTTCATGCAGGACAGATCCAGGGCTTCTTCAATGTTCCTGTCGATCATCTGATGTCCGCATCTCTTCTGGCAGATTATGTAAAATCCAAGAATCTGGAAAACCTGACCATCGTTTCTCCTGACCTTGGCGGCGTAACAAGAGCCAGAGAACTGGCTGACCGTGTAGGTGCTCCGATCGCCATCATTGAAAAGAGACGTCCGGAACCGGGCGTTGCTAAAGTCATGAACATCATCGGCAACGTAAAAGACAGAAACTGCTTCGTTGTTGATGATATCGTTGATACAGCAGGATCCCTCTGCGAAGGTGCCAAAGCTCTTGCTGAATATGGCGCTAAAGGCGTATATGCTGCAGTCTGCCATCCGGTACTGACAGATCCGGCTACCGAAAGAATCAAGAATTCCAACATCAAGGAACTGATTGTTACCAATTCTCTTCCGATTCCTCCGGAAAAAATCCAGGATAAACTGACGGTTCTCTCCATTGCTCCGCTCCTTGGCGAAGCTATCCTCCGCATTTTCCATGATGCATCCGTCAGCCAGCTCTTCGATAAATAATGAAGATCTTGGCAGGACTCGGAAATCCGGGCAAGGAATATGAACACACCCGCCATAATATGGGGTTTGATGTCATTGATATTCTGGCAAAACGCTGGAATGTTTCTGCATGGAAAGAAACGATGAAGGCGGAAACAGCAGCTGTTGTTGTCAACGGGGAAAAGGTTCTTCTTGTCAAACCGCTGACCTATATGAATAACAGCGGAGAAGCAGTGGGAGCCATTGCCAATTATTACAAGGTCGGTCTCGATGATATTTATATCATCTGTGATGATCTTGATTTGCCGCCCGGAAAAGTAAGAATTCGCAAAAAAGGCTCCGCAGGAGGCCATAACGGAATCAAATCTCTGATTGCTCATCTGGGAAGTGAAGGATTCACACGCTTCAGAATTGGCGTGGGTCATCCTCAGGATGGACACACAGTCATAGAGCATGTCCTGGGCCGTCCTTACGGAGATGATATTGCCAAAATCGAAGAGGCAAAGATAAAAACCGCGGATTCCATTGAAACCGCACTGGAAAGCGGCGTGGATCGCGCAATGAACCTCTTTAATCCAAAGAGAAAAGCCTGAATGAAAGCGGCCGCCTGCATGGGCGGCTGTTTTTGATGACTGGGCCAATTGAGCTCTGGAGGTGAAAGAATGAAAGGACACTTAATCGTTCTAGAAGGAATTGATGGAAGCGGGAAAGCAACGCAGTCAGAATTTCTGGAGCAGAATCTGATAAGTCTCGGGAAGGATGTCATGCATATTTCCTTTCCTGATTACGAAAGTGAATCTTCCGCTCTTGTGAAAATGTACCTTCGCGGAGATTTCGGTAAAGATCCGATGGATGTGAATCCGTATGCAGCATCCTTGTTCTATGCCGTCGACAGGTTTGCTTCCTTCCGCACCAAGTGGAAAAAGTTTTATGAAAACGGCGGAATTGTCATTGCAGACCGGTACACGACAAGCAATATGGTGCATCAGATGACAAAGTATGATCAGGCAGAAGAAAGGAAGAAGTTCCTTCAATGGCTTGAGGCGACCGAGTATGGAGAACTTGAACTGCCAAGGCCTGATCTGGTCATTCTGCTTGATATCCCTTTGGCCATTTCAGAAAGGCTGATCAGGGAAAGAGCGGCAAAGGGCGGTTCCTCAGATATTCATGAACAGCATCTGGATTATTTGAAGAAATGTCATGCAGCCTATCAGGAGCTGGTTGCTTTGTATGGCTGGAAGAAGATTTCCTGCGTGGAAGAAGAAAATCTTAGAAGTCCTGATGATATCAGCCGTGATGTAAAAGACGCAGTTCTTTCCATGATGGGAAAATAAACGGACAAGGTCTTTGGATGACAGGCTGACTATTGCGTTTATACATCGTTCTGCTATAATAAATAAGAATAGATTAATCTCTTCAGGGCGGGGTGGAAGTCCCCACCGGTGGTGACAGCCCACGAACCAATTTCGCTTGGTAAGATCTGGTGTGAATCCAGAGCCGACGGTATAGTCCGGATGAAAGAAGAGTGGATAAGATTCTTAGGAATCCACCTCCCTGGAACGAAAGGGAGGTGGATTTTTTGCGTATTGATGAAGATAGAAAGTACATGGCCCGCGCTCTGGAACTGGCAGTCAGGGGAATGGGGCATACGCGCCCGAATCCAATGGTAGGTGCTGTCATTGTCAAGGACGGGCGTGTCATCGGTGAAGGCTGGCATGAACAGTACGGCGGCCCTCATGCAGAAGTGAATGCATTTAATAACTGCACAGAAGATCCGAAGGGGGCGACTTTGTACGTCAGTCTGGAGCCCTGCTCTCACTACGGGAAGACGCCGCCGTGTGCGGATCTCATTATCCAAAAAGACATCGACCGCGTTGTCACGGCAATGGTCGATCCCAATCCGCTCGTAGCAGGAAAGGGAATCAGGAAATTAAGGGATGCGGGCATTTTTGTTACTGTCGGCGTCATGGAAAAAGAAGCAAAAGAGCTCAATGAAGTTTTCCTGAAGTACATTCAGAAGCATAAACCTTTTGTCCTTTACAAAGCGGCCATGTCCCTGGATGGAAAAACAACCTGCCATACCGGTGAATCCAAGTGGATTTCTTCCGAAGATTCACGCGAGGAGGTTCACGTTCTCCGCGGCTGCTATGCAGGAATTATGGCGGGAGCCGGCACTATACTGGCCGATAATCCGCTTTTGACATCCCGCACGGAAGGGATGATCGATCCGGTAAGAATTATCGTAGATGGCAATCTATCCGTTCCGCTAAAGGCAAAGGTATTCCAGGAACCGGGAAAGGCCATCGTCCTTACGACCACCTCGGCCGATGAGACAAAGCGTGATGCCCTGATTAAAAACGGCATTGATGTCATTATCGCAGACGGCGACATCAAGGGAAAGGTAGACCTTTCCGCTGCTATGACAGGACTTGCCTTGAAAGGAATCGACGGCATCCTTCTGGAAGGCGGCGCAACCCTTGCTGCGGATGCATTTGAGGCAGGAATCGTTGATAAGGTAAGAATCTATGCAGCTCCTATCCTGATTGGCGGAAAAGATGCACCGGGCCTCCTTGGAGGAAAAGGCGCAGATACCATACCGGAAGCAGTCAGGCTGAAAAATATTACGACATTGATGTCAGGCTCCGATCTCATCATTGAAGGTTATGTAGATCACAAAGAGGAATCTCCTAAAGAAGAACCCGAGAAATCAGAAGAAGCTCATGATGAACCTGCATCAGATCTCCCTATCGAAAAAGGAGAGGATGAAAAGGGTGAATAAGAATGTTTACCGGGATTGTTGAGGAAATCGGCCATATCAGGCAGATCAAAAGATCCGGACACAGCTGCATGCTGACTATATCCTGCAGGACTGTACTGGAAGGGACCAAGCTTGGCGACAGCATTGCGGTCAATGGCGCCTGTCTCACCGTTACAAGGATGGATCAGGATTCTTTTGACGCTGATGTTACGCCTGAAACTTTGAGAAGAACATCCTTCTCTATTTGCCGGCCGGGATCACCGGTTAATCTTGAAAGAGCACTCAGGCTCTGCGACCGCCTGGGCGGACACATCATGCTTGGCCATGTCGATGGACAGGGAAAGATCCTTTCATTCAGGAAACTGGATAATTCCATCGAAGCTGCCATAACATTAGACAAAGCGCTGATGAGATATATTGTTGAAAAGGGCTCTGTCGCCATAGACGGCATCAGCCTTACCGTGGCGGAAAGAACAGATACGGGTTTCACCATTTCTCTTATCCCTCATACGGGAGAGAAGACGATATTGATGGACAAAAAACCAGGGGATCCGGTCAATATCGAATGTGATTATATAGGAAAGTACATCGAGCAGCTCATGAAAGACAAACCGGGTGAGGGGTTGACGCTGGGGATGCTTCAGAGCCTTGGGCATGGAGGAAGTTATGGATTATAAATTTGACAGTATTGAAGAAATCATTGAAGAAATCCGTGCAGGACGCATTGTCATCATGCAGGATCCGGAGTCCAGAGAAAATGAAGGCGATTATATTTGCGCCGCAGAATTTGCTACTCCGGAAAATGTGAACCGCATGGCTTCGGAAGCAAAAGGCGTCATCTGCATGCCGATGTCTGAAGAAATCGCTGATTCCCTGTACCTGGGACCGATGATCCGCCATAATACGGATAATCACCAGACAGCATTCCTGGAATCGATCGATTATAAAGATTCCGGTACGGGAGTTTCCGCTTATGCCCGCTCCATGACAGCGCTTGAAGCAATCAAGGACGGAGCAAAACCGGAAGATTTCAGAAGACCCGGCCATCTTTTCCCGCTGAAGGCAAGAAAATGGGGCGTTCTTGAACGTCAGGGCCACACGGAAGCAACTGTCGATCTTGCAAGACTTGCAGGATTGAAACCGGCAGGCCTTTGCTGTGAAATCATGAATGATGACGGAACAATGGCAAGAAGGGACGACCTCTTCAAGCTCGCCAGAGAAAAGAATATGAAGATTGGCAATATTCAGGAGCTCATCGAATACAGGAAAAAGCACGAAGTACTGGTAGATGAAGTTTCTCATGCCAAGCTTCCGACAAAGTATGGCGAATTTGAAATTTACGGATTTGTGAATAAGATGAACGGGGAACACCACGTAGCCCTTTCCATGGGCAATGTTTCTGACGGTAAGCCGGTCCTTTGCCGCATTCATTCTGAATGTCTGACAGGAGACTGCTTCGGTTCCCTTCGCTGTGACTGCGGCCAGCAGCTTGCGCAGGCTATGCGCCAGATTGCCCGTGAAGGACGCGGCGTTCTTGTTTACCTTCGCCAGGAAGGAAGAGGAATCGGCCTGATCAACAAGATCAGAGCCTATGCTCTTCAGGATGAAGGATATGATACCGTTGAAGCAAACCTGAAGCTTGGATTTGCGGCTGACCTTCGTGAATACATGACAGGCGCGCAGATTCTTAAGGCATTGGGCGTAAACAGCATCCGTCTTCTGACCAATAATCCGCAGAAAATCGGAGATGTCAGTGAATACGGCATCACCATTGCATCAAGAGAACCAATTGAAATGGCTCCTACCCGCGAAGACGAATTCTATCTGAAAACGAAGCAGGAAAAAATGGGCCATATGTTAAAGCTTGATAAAGATATTGAAGAACCAAAAGAGTAAGCACAGGAGGCATTCAAAGTGAATATTATTTCCGGACTTTTTAATGAAAGTGAAATCAGAGTAGGAATCGTAGCATCCCGTTTCAATGAAGTCATCGTCAGCAAGCTCATTGACGGAGCCGTAGACGGACTTACCCGTCATGGCGTCGATATGGATAAAGTAGATCTGGCATGGGTGCCAGGCGCTTTCGAAATCCCGCTGGCTTCCAAGAAAATGGCTGAATCAGGAAAATATGATGCTGTCATCTGCCTTGGCGCAGTCATCCGCGGTGAAACAGATCATTATGAACATGTATCAACCGAAGTGACAAAGGGTGTTGCTATGGCATCGCTTTCGAGCGGCATTCCTGTTCTCTACGGCGTATTGACCACCGATACGATTGAACAGGCTGTCAACAGAGCAGGGCTCAAGTCCGGTAACAAGGGCTTTGAATGCGCTATGGATGCTCTTGAAATGGCAAGCCTTTTCAAGAAGCTTGGAAAGTAAGCAGAAACCCATAAAAGGGCTGTGACAAAATGTGCAATTCATTTTGCCGCAGCTCCTTTTTGCGTGGTGGAAATTAGATTATATGAAAGGAATATCCTGTATATGGTATAATACTATAATTGATTTAACATAATACAGGAGGATTGCCGTGGATAAGGAGCAGCTCTCGATGGGGAAAAAATATTATACGATTACATATGGATGCCAGATGAATGAATCTGACACAGAACGTATTAACGGACAGCTGGAAGAACTGGGATATCGGCCGGCTGAAGAAATGGAAGACGCAGACATCGTCATCATGAATACATGCAGCGTCCGCCAGAATGCGGAAGAAAAAGTGTATGGGAAAATCGGTGAAATCAAGAAGCTGAAGGACAAGAACCCGGACATGCTTCTGGGAATCGCCGGCTGCATGGCGCAGGAAAACAAGGGCAAGCTGATTGAAAGAATGCCGATCATTGATTTTGTTATCGGACCATACCATATTCATGATCTGAAAGATATCGTTTCCAAGGAAAATGCACGCGGCGGCCATGTCGTCAAGACAGAAAGAAATCCACACAGCGTTGAAGATTACAGCGAATTGAAGTCTGTCAGAAAGTCTAAGATTTTCGCATGGGTTCCGATCATGCAGGGATGCAATAAGTTCTGTACTTACTGCATCGTTCCCTATGTTAGAGGCCGTGAAATCAGCCGTACGATTGATGACATTTCCAATGAAATCCAGACTCTTGCCGATGAAGGATATAAGGAAGTTACACTTCTCGGGCAGAATGTCAATTCTTACGGGCTCGATTTCAGGAACGGAACCGATTTCGGCGACTTGATCCGTGCTATCGATAAAATTGATGACATTGAAAGAGTACGCTACATGACATCCCATCCAAGAGATATGACATTCGAAATGATTGATGCCATGGCAGAATCGTCGAAGGTTGTCCGTCATATGCATCTTCCTGTCCAGCACGGATCCAATGAAATGCTGAAGAAGATGAACCGCGGCTATACGATTGAACATTTCAAGGAACTCCTTTCCTACGTAAGAAGCAAAATGCCTGATATTGTCGTAACAACAGATCTTATTACAGGCTTCCCGGGGGAAACGGAAGAAATGCATCAGGAAACGCTGGCCCTCTTGAAGGAAGTCCGTTTCGATTCCGCTTATACATTTATTTATTCTCCAAGAACCGGAACGCCTGCAGCAAGAATGGAAGACCAGATCGATTCTGATACCAAGCACAGACGTCTGCAGGAACTGATGGATGTGGAAAATGAAATCAGCCTTGAACTCAATAAGGAAATGGAAGGAAAGACATATTCCATTATCGTAGAAGGCCCTTCCAAGCAGGATCCGATGAACTGGTATGGAAGAACTTCAGGAAACAAAATGATCTTATTCCCGTACAAGGAAGGAATTTCCGTCGGAGATACTGTTGACGTTAAAGTTGACACAGCGCAGACCTGGGTTCTCAAGGGAGAACTGATCTGAATTCTGTCTTGTCATTTGATCGAGAGGTGATTGAGATTGGCTAAAACGCCATTAATGGATCAATACAAAGAGATAAAAGAGGGATACAAGGACTGCCTGCTCTTTTACCGTCTGGGTGATTTTTACGAATTGTTTTATGATGACGCGTACACGGCTTCTCATGAACTGGAATTGACCCTGACAGGGAAGAATGCAGGTGCAGAAGGCCGCGTTCCTATGTGCGGCGTGCCGTACCATGCGGCCGAGGTTTATATTTACCGTTTGATTCAAAAGGGGTATAAAGTAGCCATCTGCGAACAGCTTGAAGATCCTAAGAAGGCAAAGGGACTCGTTAAGCGCGATGTCATCCGCGTCATTACGCCGGGAACCATTCTCTTTGAAAATGCCATTGCGGATAAATCCAACAACTATCTGGCCTGTCTGCTTGAGAAAGACAAGAAGATCCATATGGTCCTCTGTGATATTTCAACAGGCGAAAGCTGGTGGGGGATCTGGAATCTGAAAAAGGAGCAGGACGATTTCCTGGATGTCCTTTCTGTATATAATCCGGCAGAACTCGTATGCGGCGTATCTGATGATTTCTACCGCCAGCTGACATCCTTCTGTTCATCACGCCTTGGAAGCTGTCTTGTCACGAGAATGCCTGAAACGGATGAAACGTGCAAGACACCTTCAATCGCGGAATCGATTGAGAATGAAAATGTACGCATGGCCTTTGGATACCTGGCGGATTACCTGCAGAATGTCATGAGAGACAACTTGCCGGAATTCCATTCCGTGCAGCCGATCAGGGAAGATCATACGCTGATTCTTTCCGACCAGTGCATCAGGAATCTTGAAATCACCAGGAATATGAGGGACGGCGGAAGAAGAGGGACACTTCTTGAGCTTCTTGACCACACGCATACGGCAATGGGGGCAAGACTTTTGCGCCGCTGGCTTGAAAGGCCTCTGGTGGATGTGAATGGAATCATCCTTCGTCAGGACGGGATTGAAGAACTTACGAATCATGCCATGGAATTGACACAGCTCGAGGAGCTGCTTTCTCAGGTTTTTGACTTTGAAAGAATCCTTGGCCGTATCGAAGCCAATGTCACCTCGCCGAAGGATTTGCTGGCACTCAAAGCAACGCTCAAGATTGTGCCGCAGATCAAGAATCTCCTTGCATCTTCCAGTTCAGTCATCCTGAAAAAGCTGAACGGACAGATGAAAGTGCATGAAGCCGTTTTTGACCTTCTGGATCGTGCGATGAATGAAAACGGCACAGGGAATATCAAGGACGGCAAGTACATAAAGAAGGGCTTTTCCGAGGAACTTGACGAAATCCGCTCTTTGTCGGAAGACAGCCAGGAATATATAGCAAAGCTGGAAGAAGAGGAAAAAGAGAAGACGGGCATCAAGCTGAAGATTGGCTTCAATAATGTCTTTGGCTATTACTTTGAAATCTCCAATGCCAATAAGATTCCTGTTCCCGAGTATTATGTGAGAAAACAGACGCTGGTCAATGCGGAAAGATATATTACCCCCGAGCTGAAGGAATTCGAGGCTAAAGCGCTCTCCTCCAAGGAAAAGACCGAAGAGCTCGAACTTAAGATCTACCAGATGGTCAAAGCGGAAATACGCCCGGAAATTCCGGACATGCAGAGAACAGCTTCTGCTCTGGCGGGTATTGACTGCATAGCAAGCCTTGCAAGGGCAGCTCTGAAGGACCGTTATGTAAGACCGCAGATCCTCCCGCAGAAGGAAGGCCGCATTTCCATTTCTGATGGAAGGCATCCGATGGTAGAACATGCACTCAATCATGAAATGTTTGTACCAAACGATACAGAACTGAATCATGATAATCAGGAAATCCTGGTTATCACAGGGCCCAACATGGCAGGCAAGTCGACATACATGCGTCAGGTTGCCGTTTTGACGATTATGGCGCAGATCGGATCCTTCATACCGGCAAAAAGCGGTATGTTTTCTCCTGTCGACCGCATATTCACAAGGATCGGAGCCACGGATGATATATCGACCGGGCAGAGTACGTTCATGGTGGAAATGCAGGAAGTATCGTATATTCTCCGCAATGCTACCAGAAACAGCCTGATTCTTCTTGATGAAATCGGGAGAGGCACGAGCACATATGACGGCATGAGCATTGCAAGAGCCGTTGTCGAATACATTGACAAAAAGATTCATGGCTTTACTTTGTTTGCTACGCACTATCATGAATTATCAGATATGGCAGATGGCAGCAGCAAGATCAAGAATTATACGGTAACAGTGAAGGAGCGCGGAAAGGATGTCGTGTTCCTCCGCCGCATCGTTCCAGGCTGCGCAGACAGAAGCTACGGTATCCATGTCGCAAGACTTGCCGGGCTTCCCGAATCTCTCCTGAAAAGAGCCGACGATATTCTTGAAGGACTGGAGGAATCGGATGGCAAGGGATACCATGCGCCTTCTGCTCCTTCTAATGAAGCAAGAGAAACCGGCCTTGATCTTTTTGCATCGCCCATCATCAATGAACTGGCAGACCTTGATGTCATGAGCAAGACACCGATTGAAGCCATGGAGATTTTATTCCGCCTGAGTAAGGAAGCAAAGGAGAGCCGATAATGGGATTAATTCATGTTCTTGATGAAGTTACGGCGAATCAGATTGCTGCAGGAGAAGTCGTCGAGCGTCCGGTCAATGTCGTCAAAGAGCTGGTGGAAAATTCTGTCGATGCAGGCGCTCATGAAGTGGAAATAGAAATTGCAGACGGCGGTATGACTTACATCCGTGTGACGGATAACGGCTCTGGAATGACTGCAGAAGATGCCAAGATGTCCATTATCCGCCACGCCACAAGCAAAATTTCCAATGTGGATAACATTTATCACATTGCCTCCCTGGGATTCCGCGGGGAAGCGCTTCCAAGCATTATGTCCGTTTCAAGATCATCCATCACGACAAGAAGACCGGAAGATGTTGAAGGAACGGTCATTGATATCAAGGGCGGCGTTGTTGAAGATGTGCATGCCGCCGGAACGCCAGCCGGCACAACGGTTGAGGTCAGGGAGCTTTTCTATAATGTTCCGGCGAGGAAGAAATTCCTGAAATCAGAAAGAACGGAATCGGCTAGAATCAATACGATGGTGGGAAAACTGGCCCTTGCCAATCCAGATGTTGCTTTCCGCCTGATCAATAATGGAAGAGTCGTCATTGAAACACCGGGCAACGGAAGACTTTTAGACGTTGTCTCTGCTTTATACGGTGTAAAGACAGCCGGTGAAATGCTTGAAGTCAAAGAAGAAGGGGAGAATATCTTCCTTAACGGACTGATTTCGAAACCATCGCTCTTAAAGAGCAGCCGCCAGTTCCAGACGCTGATCATCAATCGGAGAGTTATTGAAAGTTCTGTCATTTCAAAAGCCGTGGACAATGCATACCATTCACTTCTTCCAAAGAATGGCTATCCGCTTCTTGTCCTTTCTTTTGATGTGCCGCCGGAAAGCATCGATGTCAATGTGCATCCTCAGAAAAGGGAAATCAAGTTTTCTGATGAACAGATGGCATTCCGCACGGTCTACCATGCCGTTTTAAGGACGCTCACATCCCAGTCGGATGCAGACAGCATTGCCCGCGAGATGATCAAGGATCCGGGCCATCAGGTCCTTGGTGAAATGGATGTAAATCCGGTCAATGTGAAAGTGGGAGACCAGAAACCTCTTCACGACATCGGGCTTGCTATGGAGACAGGAGAGGCAAAGACTCCCTCTGTACCTGATTCATGGAGAGCACATCTTGAAGAATACAGCCAGCAGCAGAAGGGATCTTCATCTTCCGGCACTGGAAAAAACTCTGAAACGATGCGGGAGACATTCCAGCCATCAGTAGGAAGCCGTGAAATCCTGTCGGATAAGCCATTCTTCAAGAGAGAAGATCAGGAAGATCATCAGGAGTCGAAAGATCAGAAAACGATTTCTGAAGGCGTCTTATTTGAATCAGAAAAAGAAGAAGCAGAAACGGTTATCCCTTTAGGACAGGTGGCAGACTGCTTCATTCTCTGCCAGCATGGGAAGGATCTTTTCATCATTGACCAGCATGCAGCGCATGAACGCGTTCGTTATGATAAGCTTGCAGAAAGAGCGGAAGGAATTCCTGTCCAGAAACTCCTGATTCCTCATCTGATCCATGTGGAGCCGGATGATATTCTGATTTTGCAGGATCATGAAAATGAACTGCTCAAGCTGGGCATTACATTTGAGCAGGCAGGACCTGATGTCATACGCGTGACCGGAGTGCCGGAGGATTTTGCAGATGATGAACTCCTTCGCGTCATAAGGGATATTTTAGTCGCCTATCACGATGAAGATATGGTTTCACCTGAAACGCTCCGCCACCGCATGATGGCCTATGCAGCATGCCGCGGCGCCATCAAGAGGGGAGATCCCTTGAATATCCGCCAGATGAAGGAACTGATTACAGATCTCTTCCACACGTCTCGCCCGTTTGTATGTCCGCATGGGAGACCGACGATTGTAAGATTCACACCTGAAGAACTGGGAAGGCTGTTCAAAAGGCCATGAAGATTGCTGCAACAACAATCTCGGATGCTCCGGGACTGATCCGAGAAAAGGCAAAAGAGCGTGCAAAAGCTTTGGCTATCCCTTACCTTGAGAGAGAAGACAAGCTTGAAGAGATGGCAGAGAAGTACAAGGCAGAAGGTTTCCTGATTTATGGCAGGCGCCTTCCTTCGTTTAAGACGAAAGACGGGGAATACCATTTTCATTTAGGGACATCCGTCCTCCGCACGCGCCAGATTCTTGCGGGGAATGAGGACCGCTTATGCAGGCTGCTTCCAAAGGAAGGACCCTGCCGCGTCCTTGACTGTACCTTTGGCCATGCGAATGATTCCACGACGATTTCCTGGTTCTTAGGGGACAGGGGAAGCGTCACAGCCTTGGAGAAAAGCACTGCGCTTTATGAAATAGGAAGGGCCGGCATAGAATCTTATCAGGATAAAGACCCTGCGCTGACGGATGCCGTTCGGAGAATCTATTTGATTCATGCTGATTTCAAGGAATATCTGAAAAATATTCCAGAGAAAAGTTTTGATGTCGTTTACTTTGATCCTATGTTCCGGCATCCTGTGCAGGCAAAAGTCAATGATATGACAGGCTTTCGGGAAGCAGCCGCTTATGACAAGCTTGATGACGAGACGATTCTGCTGGCCATGCGCGCGGCCAGGGCGCGTGTGATTGTCAAGGAGCGCCCGTTTTCATTGCTTTTCAAGAAGGACTTTTTTACAAGGATTGAAGCCAAAAAGGGGCAGACCACGGCATACGGGGTGATTGATTTATCATGAAGGAAAAGCTTATAACCATACTAGGGCCGACTGCTTCTGGTAAATCAGAGGTCGGGATTGAGATTGCAAAAGCGCTGGGGTCTTCCATTACTTCCGGCGATGCATTCCAGGTCTACAAGGAAATGGATATTGGAACGGCCAAAGTGACAAAAGAAGAAATGCAGGGAATCCCTCATTATCTTGTCGACTGTATCGATCCCAGAGAACCCTATTCCGCTGCTGATTTTCAGAAGAAAGCTTCAGAAATCATAACAAGAGAAAATAAAGAAGGAAGAATTCCTGTCCTTGTGGGAGGAACAGGGCTTTATATCCAGTCGCTTCTGGAAGGATATTCTTTCCTGCCTAAGTCTGATCAGCGGAAAAAGTGGCATGACTTTTATTTGGCCAATGGGAAAGAAGGCCTTGAAAGAGAACTTAAGAAAGCAGGCGTCAGGGAAATTCCTGATGATCCGCAGAGAATGCTGAGAAAACTGGAGCTGATTGATGCAGAAGGCAGGGATTTATCCCCGGAAAAGAGCCAATCTCTCATTTATGATGGTCCAGTTATAGGGATTGCTATGGACAGAGCGGTCTTATATGATAGAATAAATAAGCGAGTCTGTCATATGATGCAGGACGGATTATATGATGAAGTTCAAAAACTTCTGGATTCAGGCATTCCGGAAACAGCCCAGTCACTGAAGGCCATTGGCTATCGGGAAATGGTTCAGTGCATAAAAGGCGAGCTCTCTATTGAAGAGACAGAAGCTCTCATCCAGAAAAACACTCGCCATTTCGCAAAACGGCAGATTACATGGTATAAGAGAATGCCGTATATTCACTGGTATGAGAGAAATGAGTTTAACCAGGACACGTGGTGTAAGGAAATCACGGATTATGTCATTTCATATTTTAGAGGAGAATGTGAAGATGGAAGGTAAAATGAATCTGCAGGATACATTTTTAAATGAAGCCAGGAAAGAAAATGCGCCTGTCAGCATTTTTTTGATGAATGGCGTTCAACTGAAGGGCAAGGTAAAGTCCTTTGACAGCTTTACCGTGCTTCTTGTAAGCGAAAATCGTTCGCAGCTGATTTACAAGCATGCTATTTCTACAATACAAAGGATCTGATTGAGTGAAAATGAATGAAAAACTTCAACAGGTGCAGGAAGAAGCGCTCGCTCTTTGTGCGCCTGTTTTTGATGAAATGAAAGAGATTTCCTTATACAATACACAGAAAGTTCTGGAAGCATTCAGGAACCACCACCTCTCTGCTTATCACTTCGCTCCATCCAATGGCTATGGCTATGGGGATCCGGGCCGTGAAGAACTCGAGGAAATCTGGGAAGATATATTCAAGGCAGAAAGCGCCCTGGTCCGTCCGCAGTTTGTTTCAGGCACTCATGCGCTTGCTACCGTTCTCCTTGCGCTCCTCGAGCCGGGAGATACGATGGTATCTGCTGTAGGTGCTCCTTATGACACGATGCAGAGCGTCATCGGGATTTCCGGAAACGCACCGGGCAATCTTAAATCCAAGGGCGTTCATTATAAGGAAGTGCCTCTTAAGAACAACACTTACGATCTGGAAGCCATTACAGATGCTGTTGATGAAAATACAAAACTTGTAGAAATCCAGCGCTCCAGAGGGTACATGCTGAGAGATTCGCTTTTCCCATCCGACATCAGGAAAATCATCGAAACAGTCAAAGCAAAGAATCCAAATGCGATTTGCTTTGTCGATAACTGCTATGGCGAATTTACATGCAAGGAAGAACCGATCGAGCTTGGCGCTGATATTACGGCAGGTTCATTGATTAAAAACGCCGGCGGCGGACTTGCACCGACGGGTGCTTATATCTGCGGAAGAGAAGATCTTGTCGAGCTTTGCTCCTACGTCTGGACAGCTCCCGGACTTGGCGCAGAAATGGGATCCTATGCTGCTTCTTACCGTCCGTTCTTTGAAGGACTTTTCCTCGCTCCGCATATTACGCGTCAGGCAATGATGAGCGCCGAATTCTGCGCTGCTGTATTCAAGGTGCTCGGCTTTGACGTCGTTCCTGAACCAAGCCATTTAAGGACTGACCTTATTACAGCCATTACTTTGGGCTCTGAAGAAAATATGTGCAGCTTTGCCGAGGCCGTGCAGAACTGGTCTCCGGTTGATTCGGATGCCGTTCCTGTCCCGGGGCCCATGCCCGGATATACGGATCCGATCATTATGGCAGCAGGCACTTTCGTCCAGGGCTCTACAATCGAAATGTCAGCTGACGGCCCTGTAAGACCTCCGTACATCATGTACTTCCAAGGCGGTCTTGTTTTTGAACACACCATGCTTGCCGTAATGGGCGCTGCAGAGAAGATCCTCGCTGCCAGAGGCGGTCTCGAAGATTAATAAAATACAGATATGCAATAAAGGACTGTGAATGGGAATGCCATTCACAGTCCTTTTGCGCGGGGGAATTTCATCAAAGAAATTTATATTAACAATCTGAAATACCGGTGCTATAATATGACGTGTTCAAGGGGCTATAGCTCAGTTGGTCAGAGCACTTCGCTCACATCGAAGAGGTCTCCGGTTCGAACCCAGATAGTCCCACCAGAAGTTCATCTCTGCTTAGCAGATTGCCATAAACAACTCAGGAAACTGGCGCCTGGGAAAATACAGCAAAAGGGCGGAATCCTTTTTTGGAGAACTGTAAAATGATCTCTTTTTATCTGTCATTTTTCAGTTGCTTTTTACAAACGCATCATATATAATAATGACACGTTACTTGGGGTTATAGCTCAGCTGGTTAGAGTGCTTCGTTGACATCGAAGAGGTCTTTGGTTCGAATCCAAATAGTCCCACCATTTGTACATTTGTACGAACAGCTCTCTATTCTTACAGGGTTCGTGAGAATAGGGAGTTGTTCTGCGTAATTGTACTGGATTTCAACGTATTCATTACAAATATAGACGGCACGAACAAGAGACGTGAGAAGTATATCGTTATATTTCTCCGTCTCTTTTGCTTTTTCGCGGATTGTTTCAAAGAAAAACTGGATTTTTTCTTCCGTCAATAGCCCACTCCCTTGCATTAGCGATGCCTTCGCTAGTTTTTCTTTCAACACGTCCAGGGTTCGTTCGTTTTCATTCAGCGATTCAACCAGCGCATTTGACATGACACCGTTCTCAATAGCCTTTATACAGTTGTCAATTTTCTTTTGGCAGCTGGAAATGTGATTTTTTATGGCACGTATTTCCAATTCGCTTTCGTCCCGTGGGCGTAGTTTCACAGCCTGCCTTGCGATTTCTTTTATAGCCTTTTTACTCGATAAAATCTCATGTGTTTTGTCACAAACAAGCTTTTCTAACACATCTGCGCGTATGTTTTTTGTCTCACAATACTCGTATCTCGCACTTCTATGGTGGTGTGAACAGCCGTAATAGCAATACTTGTTTCCGTTTTGCGATTTCCCGGAGGTCCCTGATACTTTTGCACCACAGGAGGCGCAAAAAGCTTTCCCCGCTAACAAATAATTGTTGTTTGTCCGGTAAGAGCTACTTTTCATGGCATTTATCCTTTCCTGCACTGCGTGAAACGCTTCTTTGGAGATAATCGGTGGTATTATCCCTTCTTTCTTTATGTCTTTCCATTGAAATGTACCGATATATCGCTCATTATGCAAGATATAATAAACACGGCTGCGCGAAAATACCTTTCCAGCGTCCGTCGTGTACTTTTTGTCGTTCAATTTCCTCTCAATTCTGGCTACCGACATGCCGTCTAGGAACATTTGATATATCATTCGCACGATAGGGGCTTTCTCTTCGTTTATTATCAGACGCCCGCCTTTGTCTAGCTTGTATCCCAGTGGGATAACGCCGCCCGGCCATTTCCCTTCCAGCGCGTTTTGCGTCATGCCGCGCAATACATTTTCCGATAACTCTGCGCTGTAATATTCTGCCATGCCTTCAATGACCGATTCGAGCAAAATCCCTGACGGGTCATCCGCTATGTTTTCCATTGCAGAAACGACTTTGACACCATACTTTTTCAGCTTATGCTTGTATTTTGCGCTGTCATAGCGGTTCCTGGCAAATCGGTTCAGCTTATAGACCAGGATGACATTGAAGGCCATTGTGGCGGCGTCTCTGATCATCATCTGGAACTCCGGACGCTGATCGGAGCGGCCGGTCATAGCGCGATCCGCATAAGTGTGGAGAATGGTGATATTGTTCCGGCGGGCGTAGTCCTCACAAACGCGCAACTGGCCTTCTATGGACTCCTCGCGCTGCCGATCGGACGAATATCTTGCATATATGACGGCCTTTGCGGCCTGTTTTTCTTCTGTTTTAGGCATAAAAAGAGCCTCCTTCTTTGGCATTGGGAGGCTTTATGATATAATATACACATAATCTGCCTCCTTGGATGAGTGGATTATAACCGCAACCTGGTACTGGTAATGCCGGGCTGCATTCCCCTGTCATATTTCGCGATATGGCAGGGGCTTTTTATTTTGTTTTCACTTTGCCTTGATGTCCAATAGCTTCCTTTATATATCCCTCCCTGACTTTTTCAGTTTAATGAAACGGTGCGGCACTCCGCGGCAATTGGCCAGCGTGTAAATAGATGTCCCCGGATGCTCTGCCAGATACCCATCATTCAACAGCAGCTCTACAGCAAACATGTTTGCCAGTCTCTCCACCCGGTCAGCATTGATATCCATGGTGTATGTCTTGAGCCACTGGGTATTGTCATTGGGCGTACAAAGCGCATGACCAAGTTCATGCGCACAGACAAACGGCAGCATAGATTCCGGTGTCCGTTGGGCATCAATGATAATAAATTTTGAACGTTTATATTTGAGATAGTTGCCGTATTTTCCGCCCAGGTCAGAATACATGATGATGATATTCTGACACGCGGCCAGCCGAAATGGGTCATCTGTTTTATAGCGTCGGATAAGAGCGGCAACTTTTTGCTGCACATCCATAGTCTTAATCCCTCCGGTATTTTTTCGGCGTATATTTCTTCTTGGCTATCTTCTTTGCCTGGATCATGGCAGCCTTAATGGTCGCTTTGAAGGCTTCAATGTCTTCGATATCATCCTCTCCTTCAAAGGCGGCAGAGGAAATAGAGTTCATCATGTCTTCCAGATCTGACTCAATTTCACGTTCATCGCGCCGGTTCAGGTTCGGCTCTTCGTCAAATCCCATAAGCCAGGCAGGGCTGACATGCAAGGCTTTAGCGATTAGAGCAATCTTATCTTGCTTTGGCTCATACTTCCCATTTAGATATTCCGAAAGGGAAGAGTTGCTGATGCCAGTCAGCCTAGATAAATCGGCCTTGCTCATATTTTGTTCTGTGAGTATCTTCTTTATCCTATTGATTAAAATATTGTTCATAATGTCTCCCTCTATCCTAGTGAAGCATTCAAATCGTCATCACTATGATATACGATTTCTCGAATAAAATCAATAAAATTTCATCGTTCTTTTCGGAAAATCGTTGACACATAAAAAACCATGTGCTATGATTCAGTTAAGAAATTTCGACAAGTCGAAAACGCCGAAAGGGGGTGAAGGCAATGAGAGGAAAAGAAAGGCCAAAATTTAAGTACGATTATCTCAGGGGATTTATCCGTGAAAACTTCGAGACGCTTGCAAATTATGCCAGCTTTTTGGGTATATCCCCGTCTACATTGAATGACCGTCTTAATGGCAATACCAGCTTTACTCAGGACGATATTTATAAGACCGCCAACTTTGCCCTTGACAGAAAATTGACGGCAGCTGAAGTAGATCTTCTTTTTTTTAACTTTTAATTTCGGAAACTCGAAAAATAGAGGAGACAGGTGATATGGATGCTCTTATGCAGTACATCAGGGACTACATCCGGAGCCATCCGGATGAATACCAGGAATGGCTGAAAGCAAAAGGCCAAGATGAGGATAGGCATGAAGCCCACCTCCAGGATCGGGCTCTGGATTTTGGAAGGCCGGAGGAAGCGTTATGAGGCATAAGAAGTTGAAACTGGCAAATGAGGACGAAGAAGATGACTAGAAATTGCGATTTGGGGCTGTTTCCCCGCCTGATAGAGCAGTGGAGGCTGGAAGAGGAAGCCAAAGAAGCCGAAGAAGCAAGACGGATCCAGCTGGCTTCCCGCCCAAAGTTTGACTCTGATAAGACCCGAGAAGAGTCTTTCGTGGACCTGCTGACTACTTGGGCGGCCTTGACGTGCTTGTTCCTCGATTATGCGCTGTTTATTATTTGCTTCGGGTAAGAAGGAGGAGGCTCATGGTACGCGGCCCACCAAAAAAGCCGATGAACGAAGGACCATTCGTTCATCGGCACAGGTAAAAACCACCTATTTGTATTATAGCACAGGAGGAAAAGACTTATGGTAACTATTACATTTTCCGGCGATGCCGAGGAAGTGCTGCTTGAAATGCAGCAGCTTGTGAATATGAAGAAAGTTGAAGAAACGCCGAAGAAAGAAGCCCAAAAGGTAACAAAGGTGCCTAATGAAGAACCAAAGAAGGAAACACCTAAGTTGAAAGAAGCCCCCAAGCCTGAAGAACCTAAGCAGGGAGAACCAAAGAAGGAAGAGCCCAAGAAGGTCGAAGAAGCTCCAAAGCCGAAAGAAACCCCAAAGCCTGAAGAACCAAAGCAGGAAGTCAAGAAAGAAGCTCCAAAGGAAGAACCCAAACAGGACGACACCGGCGACGCTCCGATGACAGAGGAGCAGACGGCAGAACTCCGCACGCTGTGCATGAACTATTGCAAGAAAGTACCGGACGGTAAGGAACGGATCAAGCAGCTGCTGAAAGGTAAAGGCTGCGCCCGCGTTACCGATCTGCGGCAGAAGGATATCCCGGAATTCAAAGCACTGGTATTGGTCTGATGGGACACGCTATCTTATCCGCCAGTGGGGCGGCCAGGTGGCTGGCCTGCCCGCCCTCTGCTAGGGAAGAGCAGAAATACCCGTCGGAATCTAGCCCTTATGCCCGGGAAGGAACCCGGGCGCACGCCTTAGCGGAAAAGCATCTAAAGCGATACCTCGAGACGGGGGACGCTACCGTAACCTTTGAGGAAGACGCCGGGATGGCCGAGTCCGTGCAGTCCTATGTGGATACGGTTGTCGAGAAGATCACCGAGGCTAGAACGGCCAGCAAGGATGCACAGATATTCATCGAAAAGAAATTGGATTTTTCCCAATGGGTACCCCACGGCTTTGGCACCGGCGATGCGGTGATACTCTCCGACGCGTTCCTGGAAATCATTGATTTGAAATATGGTAAGGGCGTACCTGTAAGCGCTAAAAACAACCCTCAGATGAGGCTATACGCCCTCGGCATGTATGCCCTTATGGGTTGGCTCTATAGCGCCGAGAATGTGCGGATGACCATCGTACAGCCCCGCCTAGATAGCATTAGCACCGAGACCATCACGGTGAAGGAGCTGCTCGCCTGGGGCGAATCCATCAAGGATATAGCTGACAAAGCTTTTCAGGGGGAGGGGGAGTACAAAGCGGGGGATCACTGCCGTTTCTGCCGTGCCCGCAAAGTGTGCCGCACCCGGGCGAACGCTTTGAAAAAGGTGTATCGTAAAGCCTTTGCACCCGGAAACGAACTGGAACCCGAAGAGATCGCCGAAATCGTACTTCAGGCGAAGAATGTACAGACTTGGTTAGATGAAGTGAAAGAGTACGCTCGTGTAAAGGCCATTAGCGGGGAGAAGTGGCCGGGGCTGAAGCTCGTTCAAGGGCGCAGCGTACGGAAGATTATCAATAAAGAGGATGCGGGGGAATTGCTGGTAAGTGAAGGCTTCCCCCGTGACAAGATTTTCAAAACCCAGCTTTGCACAATTACAGAGCTAGAAAAGGTATGCGGCCGTAAGAAGCTAAAGGAGCTTTTACAGGACCAGCACGGTTACATCATAAAGCCCAAAGGGGAGCCGACCCTAGTGTCCAGTGATGATAAACGTGAAGAAATTCAAAATATTAAAGACTTGTTTGAGGAGGAATCTCAATGAAAAGTGTACAGATTAAAACCGGTGTTGTTCGTCTGAGTTTTGCCCATGTATTCGAACCGGTAGAGGATGATCGGGGCAATTTGAAATACAGTGCCTCCCTTCTGATCCCCAAAGGCGACACCGCCACGGTAGCCAAATTCAAAAACGCTATCAAGGATATGCTGGCTGATGCAGAAGTAGTTCAGAAGTTGGGAGGAAAGACAAAGGGCATTCACATCCCGATCAATGACGGGGATGAAAAGTATGAATCCAATCCGAAGATGTACGCCTCCTATAAAGATTGTTACTACGTGAACGCCAAAGCCAATGAAGATTATCCACCGGCGCTTTTCGATAACCACCGTAATGAAATCGTAGACAAAATCTTGATGTATAGCGGCTGCTATGTACAGGCTATCGTGAATCTGTTTCCCTATCACAATAAGGGCAATACCGGTATTGGCGTAGGGCTTCGTGGCCTGATGAAGGTAAGAGACGGGGAAGCCTTGGGGGGTACTGGTGTATCGGCCAACGACTTCGATGATTTTGAGGATTCTGACGACGATATTTTTTAAGAGGTGAGTGTTATGCCTACACTGTCAATTGACCTGGAAACCTACAGTAGCAACGATATCAAGTCAGGGGTCTACAAGTATGTAGACGCTGACGATTTTGAAATCTTGCTACTGGGGTATGCCTTCGACGATGACCCGGTGCGGGTGGTAGACCTTACCAAAGAGGAGATGCCTGCACCGATTGTGCAGGCTCTTTTCAATTCGTCCATTACCAAAACGGCATTTAATGCCAACTTCGAAATGACATGCTTTAGGAAGCTATTTCCTGAAATGCCCTATGACCAATGGGAATGCACCTCTGTACTGGCCTTATATAATTCTCTTCCTGTCAGTCTGGCGGAGGTAGCCAAAGCGCTTCATATGGACGAGGACAAGCAGAAGGATATACGGGGCAAGGCGCTGATCAACTACTTTTCTAAGCCCTGCAAGCCCACCAAGGCCAATGGGGGCCGTACTAGAAACCGTCCTTCTGATGCACCGGACAAGTGGGCTACCTACATAGAGTACAACCTCCAGGACGTGGTGGTGGAGCGGGCTATACGAAAAAAGTTACTGGAGCTAAAGCCACCGGAGGAGGAACATCGGTATTGGCTCCTTGACCGATGGATCAATGACAACGGGGCGCGAATCAATAAGACTCTGGTAAGGAATGCTATCCAGATGGATGCGGATTTCAGAGCCATCATGACAGAGAAGGCCCAAAGGCTTACCGGGCTTTCTAATCCCAATTCGGTTAGTCAACTAAAGGCATGGCTGGAGGACAAGATACAGAGGCCTATAGCTTCCTTAGACAAGAAAGCCATTGCAGAGATGCTAGGAGACAGCTCACTGCCTTCTATAGCCCATGAGGTGCTAGTGACTAGGCAGCAACTGGGGAAGACCTCAGTAAAGAAATATCAGGCCATGGCCAATGCACTGACTAGGGACGGCCGCATTCATGGTATGTTTCAGTTCTATGGGGCGATGCGGACAGGCAGATGGGCCGGGCGTATTGTCCAACTGCACAACCTGCCGCAAAACCATATGGAGCTGGCGGAGCTGGATGCGGCCAGAAGCATGGTAATGAAGGGGGATATGGAAGCGCTATCTCTCTGCTACCACAGTATCCCCGATGTGCTTTCTCAGCTCATACGAACGGCCATAGAAGCCGAACCGGGGCACCGCTTTATTGTGGCAGACTACTCCGCTATCGAGGCCCGTGTCATTGCCTGGCTGGCCGGGGAGACTTGGGAACAAAAGGCATTCGCTGAAGGGAAAGACATTTACTGTGCTACGGCTTCCGCGATGTTCCATGTTCCGGTAGTCAAGCACGGTGTCAATGGTCATTTGAGGCAGAAGGGCAAAATAGCCACCCTGGCCTGCGGGTACGGCGGCGGTGTAGGCGCCCTAAAAGCTATGGGAGCTGACAAGATGGGGCTCTCCGATGAAGAGCTGCAAGGCATCGTGACACACTGGCGAAAAGCCAGCCCAAATATCGTACGGTTTTGGTGGGATGTGGATGCCGCGGCAAGGCGTGCCATAGAAAAACCGGGCAGGCCTATCACTATCAAGCAAGGAGGCTTTCAATTTTTAGTCAAAAAGGGGGCTCTTTTCGTCCGTCTGCGCTCTGGAAGGCATTTGGTATATATTCACCCTCGAATTGGTAAGAACCGCTTTGGGGGAGATTCTATCCTCTATGCAGGTATGGAGCAGGGCACTAGGAAATGGGGAACTCTGGAAACCTACGGGGGCAAGTTAGTAGAAAACCTGGTACAGGCTACCGCTAGGGATTGTCTGGCGGCTGCCATGTACCGTTTAAAACGGGCGGGCTATAAAATCCTGATGCACGTACATGACGAAATCATCATGGAGATGCCGGAAGGGAAAGGCAGCCTGAAGGAAGCTATACAGTTTATGTGCATTAGTGAACCCTGGGAAAAGGGGCTCATTAAAAATGCGGATGGATTTGAACATCATTACTACATGAAGGACTAGGAGGAACTTATAAATGGATACACGAGTATACCGCGCTTTTGAACAGCAGGTAGAAATGGGAAAGAAGGGGCTGAAGGTCCTGGAAGACTGGGAAAATATGACCGCAGAACAGAAGGCGGAACTGTATCCCCACGCTTCCGATTATGCGGCTATGGTAGATAGAGTGGCCAAGAGCAAGCAGTATTGCTCGGACTGCATCGATGCGGCGCAGACCGTTGTAGACGCCATGGACGCTATGAAGAATATGGAGGCAGAAAAGAAACCAAAGCGCACGAAGAAAGCAAAGAAAGAAGAACCTAAGAAGGATCCAGACTTATTCGACGAAAAGCCAGACGAAGAACTCGATGATCTATTCTAAGAAGGTGTCTTATGAAAACTTTAGCGGTCTACGAAAACGACAAGCTTTTTTCTGCTATCCGTGTCATCGGCTCGGGCGCTGATGAATCGGGGGCGCTTTATGCCATAGGAAAGCGGGCAGTCCAGTTCATATGCCCCGCCTGTGAATCGGGGTTCCTAACTTGTTGCGGCTTTCAAAACCCCTTTTATCCTTTTTCAGATATTGCGCAGTACCACTGCCCTTTGTGCGGCCGTTCCCTGAGTTTATACGATAACTATACGGCGCTCGAGTACTGGTGTTCTAACAATCGCCCACGGTACATTCCCTATAAGATCCGACTGTCTTTGGAAGAATACAAGAACTCTCTGGATTTGGATATCGTAACGGTCAATGCCCGATTGGACACGGAAAAATTTGCACTGTGCGGCGTGCGGAGAAGGTTAAAAATCCGTTTTGACTGTAAGAACCATTCTGTGGAGGTGCTAAGGGCGGGCGGTCGGCGACTTGACCGACTGGGGATGGTTTGGCCATTCAGGGCGGTAGAGAGGGATGTGCCCGAGGGGTATATCCTGCTAAGGGATACCCCGCTTAGGTATCTAAGTAAGGATAGCAGCATTCACGGCGAGGAACGGAAAAAGCTAGATGCCTTTATCCGGGCGCTCTACGCGGCGGTGACGGAAAGGCTGGAAAAGCGAGTGGGGCATAAAATACGATCCGTGTATGTACCGTCAAATGGTGGGAATTTTGAACGGGGAATGTTAGAGGACCCTTTGGCCAATCTGGCCTGGCGTTGGGCCTTCCCAGAGGGGCGAAACCTCACTCGTGGTGAACGCTTATTTACACCTGATAAGGACGAGATTTTAGACCTGATGAACCTGATGGACAGGGGAAGACATGGGGAGCCTTACGTATACGCTATGAAGGGCGCCTATAGGCTTCCCGGGGGCAAGAAAACACTGTCGCTGCTTCCTACCGTGCCTCTCATGGATCTGGACAACCTCAAGCAGCTGGGCGTTATTCTCAAGACCCCTGAGTACTTCGTGGAAGGGGCGGCGAAGTGCCTGCAAACGATAAGCCGCCATAAAACGATATCGTGCCCCTTTACTATTGCGCTTCTCCGGCACCGGGGAAGCGCAGCGGTGAAGAACTTTGTGATGAAGCTTCTTGCTAAAGACTGGGGAACGGAGGAGGATGACACGGCCCGCACTTATGACCTACTTACCAACGAAAACAAGGCTCTATTCTGGGCGCAGAAACCACGGTCCCGAGATATGCACGATGCCCTGACAAGGCTGTATGACAAGCAGGTATACCAGGATATCCCATTACATTATGACGCCGAGGAAAGGAACATGGAAAAGGAAGTAGACGGCTTCCTTTTCCGCCTTCCTAAAAGTACGGGGGTTATCCGGGAGACAGGACGGCGGATGCACAATTGTGTGGGATCCTACTGCGACCGTGTGCGGGCGAAAGATTCGCTGATTGTAGTAGGCTATAAGGACCATACGCCTAAAATCTGCATCGAGGTAAGACGCCGTAGCCTTATACAAGCAAAGCTTTTTGCCAATAAGGCCGTTAGCCGTGTACCAGACGTAAACGCCGCGGTCGTTACCTGGGCGAAACAGTGCGGTATTAGCTACAATACCACGTCGGACGTGAGGGAGGTGACATCTTGAATAAGGAATTAGCTATAGCTACGGCTCCTAGCCGTTTCTCAAAGAGCTGGAAGAATCGGACGACGACATGGGACGAGCTGGTAGAGCAGCTAGAAACCCCGGCGAGAACCGGGGAGACTATGGCAGAGTACCGCGCCATGAAGAAGTCAGAGCGAGATAACCGTAAGGATGTGGGCGGCTTCGTGTGTGGCCGCCTGAAGGATGGACGGCGAAAGAAAGATTGTGTCTTGTATCGTAGCGCAGTAACACTCGATGCCGATTCCGCCAGTAGGGACTTCCTAGACCGTCTGGGCGTGCTGCTCTGCGCTTGGGCGGTTTACTCCACCCACAGCCATACGGAGGAATCGCCGCGGTATCGCTTGGTTGTGCCTTTAGGTAGAAATGTAACGCCGGAAGAATACCAGGCCATTTCTAGGAAGCTGGCGGACATGGTGGATATAGAAGCCATGGATCCCACTACCTACGATATTGAACGGTTGATGTATCTGCCTTCCTGCCCTAGCGACGCGCCCTATATCATGCGGCACCAGGATACGGAGTTTTTAGACCCGGACACGATACTGGCCACCTATGAGGACTGGCGCGATGTGTCTACCTGGCCGGCCAGTGCTAGAGAATCCAAAGTTATCAAGAAGCTGGCCACGGGAAGACAGGCGGATCCTCTGGCTAAAGGGGGCGTTATCGGTGCTTTCTGCAGGGCCTACCCTATCTCTAGGGCGATTGGGGCCTTCTTGGCCAACGTCTATACCCCGACAGAGAAAGATGATCGCTACACCTATGCCCCTGGGAGTACGGTGGGCGGGGCGGTGGTGTACGATGATAAGTTTATGTATTCCCATCATGCCACGGATCCGGCGGGTAACAGGTTGTGTAATGCCTTCGATCTGGTACGGATTCACTACTATGGCGACCAGGACGAGGAGGTAGTACCGGGCACTCCGGTTGCTAAGCTGCCATCCTTCACCGCAATGAAAAAGTTCGCCAGAAACGATCCGGATGTCAAGGAAATACTAAGGAATGAGAGCTTGGCCAGTCTGGGGGCGGCCTTTGGCGAAGAAAAGGTCGAGGGCATAGATTGGAAAGCGAAGCTTGAATGGAGTGACGGGGAACACCCCAAAATTCTTCCTAATGCGTTCAATTTCAAACTGATACTAGAAAACGACGAGAACCTGAAAGACGCGGTAGGTACGAACACTTTTGCATCCCGTATGCAGATAAAGCATAAAGTCCCTTGGCGAACCCGGGAAGACTATAGGGATTTGAACTGGAGGGACACTGACGACGCGGGGCTTCGTAACTATCTATCAACCACCTACAAATTGGTAAGCCGTCAAGTCATCGATGATGCGCTGTCTGAAGTGGCAGGGCGGCATGCCTTCCACCCGGTCAGGGAGTACCTGGCGGGGCTTACCTGGGACGGCACGCCACGAGCTAGGAGTATTTTCATCGACTGGCTGGGGGCAGAGGATAGCGTCTACACCCGGGAGGTAACGGAGAAGTGGCTTCTAGCTGCTGTGACTCGCGTCATGCGGCCCGGGTATAAGTTCGACTATTGTCTGGTACTCTTGGGCCCGCAGGGTATCGGTAAAAGTACGGTGCTGGCCAGGCTAGGGGGCCGCTGGTTCTGTGATTCACTGGTGTCTTTCAAAGGCAAGGATGCTATGGAGATGCTGCTAGGTCATACGATCATCGAGCTTTCTGAAATGCAGGCGGCCACTAGGGCGGAGAATGACCAGGTCAAGGCCTTTATTTCCCGTACAGAGGACAAGTATCGGGCGGCCTATGGTCGTCGGTATCAGAGTTACCCCCGCCAATGCGTTTTTGCGGCTACGACTAACGAGACCGATTTCTTAAAGGATAGGACCGGCGGCCGCCGCTTCTGGGCGCTTTCCTGTGAAGCTATGGGGCGGCCTATAGTCGAGCTGGATAGGGACTATATCGATCAGCTGTGGGCGGAGGTCTATCAGTGGTATCTGCAGAGGGAAACCATCGACCTGGAGCTTTCGGCGGAAAGCCTCAAAGTAGCGAGAAAGCTGCAAGAAGAGCATACAGAGGGGGCGGAACGGAAAGCCTTGGTGCAGTCTTACTTGGATACCTTGCTACCGGAAGACTGGGAGACCCTGGATATAGGTTCCAGGCGCTATTATCTACGGGATCCGGTGCAAATAGCGGAAAAGGGAAAGGTACAGCGGCGCAGGGTCTGCATCCTGGAAATCTGGTGTGAACTGCTGGAAGGAAACAAGAAGGATATGAAGAACCTGGACGCTAGGGAGCTCAATGCCATTATGCAGTCGTTGCCCGATTGGAAGGCGGGGACGACGGCGAGATTTGGGGGAGAGTATGGTATCCAAAGAGTCTATTTTAGAAGTGCTTAGGTTTACAAATGACGGAGCGAAAGATGTAAACGGAAATATTTTTAGGTGTAAACGAAATTATAATTGCGTTTACACCTTCTGTTTACGCTTTGAGCCCCGATACTATCGAAGTTTATTGGATGTGTAAACAATGTAAACAATTTTTCTATAGAGACTTTGAAATTATAGAATTTATAGACCTTTATAGTATCTATAAACTCTATAAATTCTATAATTCGCCCTAGCTAAGTAAAACTCTGTTTTTCTGTTTACACCGTTTACAGAAAGGAAAATGAAGATGCTAGATGAGAGCAAAGTTGACAAATATCTCGCAAGAATTGTCGACCGGGAAGGCGGGCAAAGCTTGAAATTTGTATCCCCCGGAATGGCAGGGGTGCCTGACCGGATTGTTATACTACCTGGCGGGGTTCTCTGGTTTGTAGAGCTGAAGGCACCTCATAAGAAACCTAGGGCCTTACAACGGTTTGTGATGAGGAGGCTCCGAAAACTGGGCTGTCAGGTGGTAACCATTGACAACAAGAAGACGGTCAAGGCCTTCGTGGGTTTACGGGTAAGGAGGCGTGATCATGCGGTTTGTCTCACACAAGTATCAACAGAACGTAATTAACCATATTTTGTCCCACCATGGCACGGGGGTATTTCTGGACATGGGGTTGGGGAAAACAGCGATCACTTTGATGGCCATACTGATAGAAATCTATGATCTTCTGGAAGTTGACAAAGTTCTGATAATCGCGCCTAAAAAGGTGGCGGAGGCTACCTGGCAGGACGAGGCAGCCAAGTGGGAGGATTTCAAGGGCTTACGCATCAGTACCGTACTGGGGACGGAAAAGCAGCGTACAAGGGCTTTGGCCACGGAGGCTGATATCTATATCATTAACCGGGAAAATACGGAGTGGCTCATAAGGTACTACAATGGGAAGCTTCCTTTTACTATGTTGGTGGTCGACGAGAGTACCAGTTTCAAGGACCCGAAGACAAGACGCTGGAGGGCGCTTAAGAAGGTACGGACGTGCTTCAGTAAGGTCATTATCCTGACAGGTACGCCAAGGCCAAACAGCCTGATGGATCTGTGGGCGCAGATTTATTTACTGGACGGGGGCGATAGGCTGGGGAAGACAATTACAGAGTACAGAAATAACTATTTCATACCGGATAAACAGAACGGCCCCATCGTGTATAGCTACCGCATCCGAAACAAGGAAGCAGAAAGAGAGGTGTATGACCATATCAAGGATATCTGTATTTCTATGAAGGCGTCGGATTACTTGGAGCTTCCTGCGAGGCTCCCTCCGGTGGAGGTTCCGGTAGTACTGGATGCCAAAGCGTGGGGGGTCTACAAGAAGATGGAGAAGGACTGTGTATTGGAGCTGCAAGGGAAGGAGATAACGGCTACCGCGGCCGCAGCGGTAAGTAATAAATTGCTTCAGATGGCTAACGGGGCGGTATATGACGACGAGAAAAATGTGGTGGAAGTACACCGGGCTAAACTGGCGGCGTTAAGGGAAATCATAGACGCTGCCAGTGGTCCGGTTCTTGTGTTCTATAATTTCCGCCATGACTTAGCTAGGATTTTGGAGGAATTCAAGGAAGCCAGAGAGCTGAAGAACGCAGAGGATATCCGCGCGTGGAATGCGGGGCATATCAAGATGCTACTGGCCCATCCGGCCAGCGCCGGCTATGGGCTAAATCTACAAGCGGGCGGTCATATCATCGTGTGGTATGGTCTTACGTGGAGCCTGGAGCAGTATTTACAGGCCAATGCCCGACTGGACCGTCAGGGGCAGAAAGAGCCCGTTATCATCCATCACCTGATAGCTAAGGGTACGATGGACGAGGCGGTGATGCGGGCTTTGGCTACAAAGAAAAAAGGGCAGGACGCTATGATGGCGGCTGTCGGTGAATTGGTACGAGGAGGTGAGAGTAGTGGAAAATAAAGAAATCGATCAATATATCGAAGAACTGGAAGAACAGAAAGACGAGCGGGACGTCGCGGCTATTATTCTGGGGTTCGCCTTCATCGGAGTCCTTGGTATTTTAGTGACCGTCAGTATCTGTGGAGGTTTGGGCTAATGGCTAAGGCAGGAATGAAGCGTTATGTGAGCAATCATAAGGACCCGACATATGATCAAGCTTTGGGAAATATCCGAAAGCAAGAAAGAGCGGCCGCTTTTACGGCGATGCTAAAGGTACGTAGGGTGCTAGAGGCGGCGGGCTATGTTCTGTGGTGCGATCTGAAAATCAGAAGCGATAGAAGCGGCGAGGTCTATGTGAGTAAGTCTGAGTATGTCGGCGTGCGGTTTAAGCACTCCAGCGGTTCACTAAATCATGGCCGCCACAGGATACCGGATTGTGAAAAATGATCTGGTGATCGAGAAAGTAAGGGCCGGAAACAAATATATCTTCCATAAGGTGAAAGAAGGAGGCAGCTAGATGAGTGAAGCGAAGGATTTTCTGGAAATGGTACGGGAAAAGCGCAGGAAGGTGCGGCGCATGGAAGAGGCGCTGGCGGAGAATACGGCTCGGGCAGAATCGGTGACGGGGCTCGCCTTCACCGAGCGGGTGCAGACCTCGAACAAATCCACCATCGATGCCACGCTGGCAGCTCTCGAAGAAGAGCGGCAGAAGCTGGTGGACGCACAGAACGAGCTGAAAGACATGACGGAACGGGCTAAAGCCCTCATCAACACGGTCAGGGAGGATGAGGTGACGTGGCAGATCCTGTGGCACCGCTATATCCTCGGGGAGAGCTGGAAAGAGATGTCCGCCCGGCTGCACTATAGCAGGACCAGTCTGTATCTGAAACTCGAGCAGGGATTGGGCTTGATTCAAGAAAGATTGAACACTACTGAACATGATTGAACACGACTGAACATAAAAATGTGTTAAACTATAGAAAAGGAATTGGGCAAAAGGCATTGTAAATCGTTTTCCTCCTTTGCAAAAGGCTCGCGGCAACGCGGGCTTTTTTGCTGCTATTTTCGAGAAGTGAGGTGGTGACAGGGGATGAAGTCGCTGACGGTGAAGCAGCGGCGGTTCGTAGACGCATATATCGAGACGGGAAATGCGGCGGAAGCCGCCAGACGGGCAGGCTATAAATCACGCAATGCTGATGTGATGGGCCGTGAAAACTTACGAAAACCTACGGTCAGAAAAGTACTGGAGGCCCGGTTGAAAGAGCTCGAGGACGCGCAGATCGCCGAGGCCCGCGAAGTGCTCATTTATCTCACCTCGGCCATGCGCGGGGAAATCGAAGAGGAGGTCGTTGTCGTGGAAGGGACTGGCGTCGGCCGCAGCGCGGCGAGAATCATAGAAAAACAGATCGGGGCCAATGACCGTATCAAAGCAGCGGTGCAGCTGGCGAAGCGCTACGGACTGGACAGGCCGGAAGATGCTGACGGTGAGGCGCACATTACATTCAAGTTTGAAAGAGGCGGGGATGATGGAAATTAACGTAGCGGACCATGTGGGGCCTGCTTTTGATGCCGTATTCCAAGACATCATTCATCACCGTCATACCCATTATTGGATGAAAGGCGGCCGCGGCAGTACGAAGTCGTCTTTTGTGAGTGTCGTGCTGCCTATCCTGCTTTTGCAAAATCCCAAGTGCCATGCGGTCGTACTCCGAAAAGTCGGGAACACCATCAAGACATCGGTTTATCCGCAGGTATTATGGGGAATCGATGCTATGGGCCTTAATGGTTTGTTTTCCGCAAAGATTTCCCCGCCGGAAATCACCCTGAAGCATACGGGGCAGAAGATTTATTTCATGGGCGATGATGATCCCATGAAGCTCAAGTCCATCAAGCCGCAATTCGGCTATATCGGTGTGGTGTGGTTTGAAGAATTCGACCAGTTCGCCGGTATGGAAGAGATCCGGAATCTGAACCAGTCCTTGCTTCGCGGCGGTGATAAATACTGGGAGTTCTGTTCTTTCAATCCGCCAAAGTCGAGAAACAACTGGGTGAATGAAGAACAGCTCTATGACGATGCGGACAGGCTGGTACACCATTCCACCTATTTGCAGGTCCCGAAGGAATGGCTAGGCAGCCAGTTTCTGCTGGAAGCGGACAAGCTGAAGGGGAAGAATCTCAAGAGCTACGAGCATGAGTATCTGGGAAAAGTCACAGGGACCGGCGGCACCGTATTCGAGAATGTGGAGGATCTGCGCATGAGCAATGAGATGATCGCACAATTCGACAGGCTGCATTGCGGGCTGGACTTTGGCTTTGCAGTCGATCCGTTGGCTTTCGTCCAAATGCACTATGACGCCAAGAAGGAAGAGCTGTATATCTTTGACGAAGTATACCAGCAGAAACTCACGAACCGCGCTGTGGCGCAAATTCTGCGCGCCAAGCACCTCACGGCACCGATCATTGCCGACTCTGCAGAGCCGAAGAGCATTGCTGAAATACGTGACATGGGCTTCAACATTATCGGATGCCGCAAAGGGCCTGATAGTGTAGCTTACGGTATCAAATGGCTGCAGGAACGGCGGAAGATATACATCGATAAGCGCAGGTGCCCGAACACATACAGGGAATTTACCTGCTACGAATACGAGAGAAATCGTCAGGGGCAGTTTATTTCTGCCTACCCTGACGCAGACAACCACGCTATCGATGCCACGAGATACGCCTGCCAGAATGAAATGGCTAGGGCTAGAGTGAAGATTTTAAGGAGGTGAGAACGTGGATTTAACCGTAGCTAGAAAAATGATACAGAAATATGTCACCGGGCACAGCGAATTTTTAAAACGGGCCCTGACGGCTGACAGGTATTACGATAACCTGAATGATATCCTATTCGCTCCCAGCAGGCAGGAGAAAGAGGCAAAGGGCGATATCGAGAACCCCATGCGCACGGCAGACAATCGAATCCCCATGAGCTTTTACAGCCTGCTGGTGGATCAGAAGGTGTCTTACCTTTTTACTGCCCCACCTTTGTTTGATACACATAGCGATGACGTCAATAAGGTGATTACTGATACACTGGGAGGCAGTTATGCAAGCAGAATCCAAGAGCTGGCCACCAATGCATCCAATGCAGGGGTCGGATGGCTGCACTACTGGATTGATGAGAATGAGAAGTTCCAGTATGCCGTAGTACCCAGTGAGGAGATTATCCCGATTTGGTCGCCCAAATTGTCCCATGATCTGCTGGCAGCGCTCCGCGTGTATCGTGAGTACGATGATAACGGTGACGCCTACAAGGTTTATGAGTATTGGAATGACCGGGAATGTGAGGCTTATCGAATCCCGGAATCTGATGAAACGATGGATAGGCTATTCCCTTATGGCTGCTTTGCTGATTTTTACAATGCTGGATTGTCTGAAGCGGATAACCAGTTTATCCATAACTTCGGCCGGGTGCCGTTTATCCCATTCCGCAACAATCAACGAGCTACTAGTGATCTCAATAAAATCAAAAAACTGATAGACGCTTATGACAAAACATTAAGCGGTTTCATGAATGACCTGGAGGATATTCAAGAGATCATTTTTATTTTGACCAATTACGGCGGGGAAGACCTAAACGAATTCCTGAAGAACCTGAAATACTACAAAACCATTTCCGTGGAATCTGCAGGTACAGGGGATTCGTCTGGGGTGTCCACTCTAAATATCGATATTCCGGTAGAAGCCAGGGATAAGATGCTGGAAATCACCCGAAAGGCGATCTTTACCATGGGGCAGGGGGTAGATCCGGAGCAGCAGGGACTGGATAAGACTTCCGGCGAAGCCATGAAATTCGTTTATTCCCTGCTGGAGCTCAAGGCGGGGCAGATGGAAGTCCAATTCCGCATGGGATTCGACGAATTGCTTCATGCGATATTGCGGCATTATGGGAGGGACACAGCAGGCATCGTACAGACATGGACGAGAACGTCCATTAAAAATGACTCTGACCTTGTGACCATGTGCAGCAATTCCGTGGGCATTGTTTCCAATAAGACGATCTTATCTCGCCATCCATTCGTGGATGATCCAGAAGCAGAAGCAAAACAGATCGAAAAGGAACGCAAAGAGCAGGATGCGCAGGCTGATCCCTATGGAGGGGATTTGGATGGCAAGAAAGATGACTAGTTTTTTATTTCCTAACGTGGCAGGTGAACCACGGTAAAAACCGGAGGAGGATTTTATGAATCAGGAAGAATTATTTGCTGAATTGGGCATCGCAGCCGATAAAAAGGAAGCAGCGAAAAAAGCGCTGACTGCTTTCTTAGATGGTGCGTATGTACCAAAATCTCGTTTCAATGAGGTCAACGAGGAAAAGAAGACCTTAACCGCTACTGTAGCGGACCGTGACAAACAACTGGAAACCCTCAAAAAGTCTACAGGTGATCTGGACGCATTAAAGAACCAGATTAAATCCCTGCAGTATGCCAATAAGAAGGCCCAAGAGGAAGCTGATGCGAAAATGAAAGAACTCCGTATCAATGACGCTATCAAACTGGCTATTGTGGACAAAGCGCAGGATGTGGACATTGTTTCCAGCTTGTTCGACAAGGCCAAACTCATCCTTGGTGACGATGGAAAAATCACCGGATTGGACGAACAGCTGAAGGAACTGCAAAAGAACAAAGCATTTTTGTTTAAGCAGGCCGGCCCTAACCCGAAGTATGACCCCAAAGGCGGAACCGGAAACCCCAGCACCAATCCATTCGCAAAAGATACGTTTAACCTCACTGAACAGGGAAGATTGCTCAGAGAAAATCCGGAACAGGCCAAAGCCTTCGCACAGGCCGCCGGAGTAACCATTTAATCTAAAAGGAGACAATACAAATGGCAGGAACTACTATTTCCGATATCATCGTCCCGGAACTGTTTAATCCATACGTAGTGCAGAAAACCATGGAGAAATCTGCATTTTTCAATTCCGGTATTATTACTAGAAGCCCGGCATTCGATGCCCTGGCGAGCGAAGCAGCACGTACTCACAACATGCCATTCTTCGAGGATCTGCAGGGAGACGCTGACAACATCGTAGAAGGGCAAACCATCGAAGCACAGAAAATCACATCCAAGAAAGATGTATCCACTACCATCATGCGTAGACAGAAATGGAGTGCTTCCAATCTGTCTGCCGCACTGGCTGGTAAGGACCCGATGGCCGCTATTGGCGACTTGGTAGCAGGCTATTGGGCTAGACAGTACCAGAAGGAACTCATCAATATCCTTGCTGGCGTATTCGCTTCTACTTCCATGAAAGACCATATTCTGGATATTTCTGCACTGGAAGGGGAAGCTGCCAACATTTCTGCCTCTGCGGTCATCGATACCCTCCAGCTCATGGGCGATGCACAGGATCAGCTTTCCGCTGTGGTGATGCATTCTGCTACCAAAGCATACCTGAAGAAAAAGAACCTCATTTCTACCGAAAGAGATTCTACCAACGTAGAATTCGATATCTATCAGGGCCGTCGCGTTATCGTAGATGATGGATGCCCTGTAGTGAGTGGTGTATATACCACCTACTTCTTCGGTACCGGTGCCATTGCTTACGGAGAAGGTTCTCCGGTTCGTTTCGTGCAGACCGAAACCAAACGTGACCCGGATGACGGCGCTGGCGTAGACATGCTCTATAACCGTCGCTGCTTTATCATGCATCCACGTGGAGTAGCATGGACCAACAAGAAGAGGACCAATCCGGAATCCCCAACTCGCGCAGAACTGACGGATGCCACCAATTGGAATCGTGTATATGAATCCAAAGCTATTCGCATGGTAGCGATGAAACACAAGGTCGGCTAGTCATGGATAAGCAGTCAGAGAATGAAGCATACTGGGCGGCTAGAGCCACTGCCTACGAGGAAGCGTGGCACAATCGTTGCCAGACTACCGTAGAGCGCGATCTGGCGGCGTATTATGAGCAGGCTCTGGCTGACATCCAAAGGGACATCGCTGCTCTGTATGGGCGCTTCGCGAAAGATAACAAACTATCTATGGCAGAAGCGCACAGACTGTTGACGGGCGATGAATATCGCGTCTGGCGGATGAGCATGGAAGAATACCTGCAGGGGATCGAGAACGGCAGCGTTCTGTCGGAGGAACTGGACACCCTCGCTATGCGAAGCCGCATTTCGCGGCTGGATAAGCTCTATGCAGAAACGCTGAAGGCTCTTGACCGGCTGGGACGCAAGACAGAAGACCGCATGACGGATTTTCTGATGGATGCCTACAAGGATCGTTTCTACCACGGCATTTATGACGTGGCAGAACGGACGGGAATCATGAAGGCGAATGTCGCTATTGATGACGATACGGCACAAAAAATCGCCGCTGCTCCGTGGAGCGGAAAGTCCTATAGCCAGCGTATCTGGAAGAATGACCAGCAGCTCGGCGCGGTCCTTCGCACAGTCGTGTCGAATGGGCTGCACCGTGGACTGTCCGTCCCTCAGATGGCAAAAATGGTAGAAGACAAAATGCATGCCGGTCTCTCCAATGCGAGAAGGCTAGTACGGACGGAAATGAACTATGTTCAGAATCGTGCAGCCGCTGACAGTATCAAAGAGTCCGGCATGAAATACTACCGTTTCATTGCTACATTAGACAGGCGTACTTCTGTTATATGCCGGTCACATGACGGCCATGTCTATTCCATTGATGAATACCGCCCTGGTGAAAATGCACCGCCACTTCATCCTAACTGTCGAAGTACAATCGCGGGCAGCCTGAAAGGCTGGCATAGCGAAGAGGGCGCTCGAACTGCTAGGAATATTGATGGAAAAACGGTACATGTGCCTAAGGGTATGACATACGATACATGGTATGAAAAGTATATTATCCTACAGCCAGCTCCAGCTAAACCCCCGCTATCAATCCAGTCTATTAAAGACGCTATCTCACAAAAACCACTTAAGGATATGAGCGTATCTGATGTGTGTCGTATAGGTGAAATGGTAAATCAGTTGTTAAAAGTAGACCAGCATATTGGGGACAAACAAAAGCTAAAGGAAATTTTCGGAAACTTTAGAGAAATGGGAGGTACCATCCGAGATGACCAGTGGGCCAAAGGCAGTTCTAAGGTAAATAAAGAAATGCTAAGAAATGCATTTTCTGTATACCCAAAGGCATGGGCAGATTACTTGGACGCTACAAGTCGGAAGCTTTATACGCTCAAGGCTGACAGAGGATTCTTTATTAGCGGGGCTGTAATGGCAAACGGGAAACGTTATGCTACAAAGTTCGACAATTACCGTGAGAATTATGTTTCTATCCATATGAATGGCGTGCGAAAAACAACTCCGTTTCATGAAATAGGGCATTATGTAGAATTCTTTAATTCCGACGCTTTAAAAATATCAAAAGATTTTATCGCGCAAAGAACTAAAGATGAGAACCCAGTAGCGTTGGCGGAATTATTTCCAGGATTTGGGTATAATGATACCGAGATTACCAAAAAGGACGATTTTATCAATCCGTATATTGGTAAAGAATACACCAGTGCTTCAGAAGTTCTTAGCATGGGGCTAGAACAAATCTATGAACCCACAAAATTTGTGAAAAGCATTAGCGTCGATTCTGACGGGACGGAAACGCGGAATTATGCTATAATAACAGATGATAGAGAATATCTTAATCTTATTATTGGTCTGATATTAATGGCATAAACGGGGGGATTAATATGCCTGCAGACGCATTCGGGACTAATCTTGATATAGCAATGGCGGATTTAACTCGTGCAAAGACGGAATACTTAAAAGTATTCGGACAGCATTCTCTTGAGCGTGTTACGTTATTGGATCCTGTACACCCTGTTGCAAGTGAGTATAAATTAGCAGCAAAGAAACTTTGGCGTGCGATAAAAACGAAGCAAGCAATTCCTCAATTTGATAAGGAAATTTGGGATACAGTGATATTTTAAACAAAAAGCACTTGCGAGCTGCAGGTGCTTTTTTGATACCCTAGAAAGTAGGTGATGCGATGAAATATATTTCTCAAGAGGAAGCCAATGCGGCCATTTATGACAAAATCATGGAGGTCAAAGGGGATTATAACGGCATGGTAGAGGAATCGCCTATCATCAACGATACAAAGCTCCGAATGTACGTGGAGAAGTTTGTAGTGGATGTGATGGATTACTGCCACCGAGAGGATTTCCCTGATAGCCTGATTTATACGGCGGTGGAGCTTATTACTAAGTGGACGGATGCGGAGACTTCAGGAGAAAAAGCACCGCTGAAATCTCTGAAGCAAAATGATACGGAATTTACCTTTGCGGTATCTGATGTATCTTCTACTGGAAATCCCCATGAAGCAGACTTCGAGAGTTTGAAACCAAAGCTGAACCGTTTCCGCAAGGTGGGAGGTAGGTAGCCATGGAATTCGTAGGAATGAAGCGGTTGCTGAAACAGTTTATGTACAATGACCGCATGACTGTGTCCAGACAAGTCGCTTCTTTGGATGCAGAGGGAGCTGACGACTATAGGATTGAGGAAATCTATCACGAGATTCCCTGCCATTTGGGCAGCTACGAAATCAGCTCGACCGGGAAACAGTCCGATCGGGGCGATGTGTTGACACAAAAGCTCCGCATTGATTGTGACCCTCAGTATGATATACGGCCTAATGACATTCTGGCCATTCAGACGGCAGCGGAGCAGCAGTTCCTGCTTCGTGCCGGTAAGGCTTTGAACTATCCTACTCACAAGGAAATTAACGCAGAACGGGAAGGGGAGGAGGCCTGATGGGCGAAGAAATCACCGGCTTCGATCAGCTGGATGCCAAGTTGCAAAGCATTTTGAATCAATCACTGGCTAAGAGAAACAAGTTCGTCGCGCAGCAGGCGGAGCTTCTGAACGGTCGTGTCAAGGACAACACCCCCGTGGATACCGGTACGCTTCGAAACGGTTGGCATAGGAGCCGCGCCGCCAAGGGGGCTGCTACAGTTTACAACAATACGCATTATGCGGGGCACGTAGAATTCGGGCACCGCATACGAAAGCGCGGGGGCGGGTGGGCGAAGGATAAGAAGGGCCGCACGCGGTTCGTTCCCGGTGCGAAGATGCTTCATGAAGGATTGGCGGAAACGGAAAGGCAATTCAAGGCGGATGCAGAAACCATCATGGAGGATTTGCTCTCATGATTACCTATAGAAGTCTCAAGAAAACGCTTACGGCGTTACTAAAAAACAAATTTCCAGATTGTAAGGTGCACTTCGATAATGTAGAAAAATCGGATGCGCCTTATTTTTATGTCGAAATGCAGCCCTACACATCAACGGTGGATGGGAAAGGCGTATATCATGACCGCAATATCGAGATTGACATCCAGTATATTCCGGATGAGGACTTATTCGGACGGATTGACCGGATGAAGATTTATGATATTGGTCAGATTCTCGATTTGGCGATTCGCCCTGTCTTTTATGTAGAAGATAGAGCCATCACCATTCCGGAAGCCGAAACCACTGTCCATGATGAAGTGCTGCATTATATTTTCCGGTTACAGTTCACGGACGCTGACATGAGTCAGGAAGAATTTGAACTGATGGAAGAGCTGACGCTCAATTTAAGGAAGGAGTAACAATATGGCAAATGAAGCTGAAGTTTTTGGATTGCCACAGGTACTGATTGATTTTAAAACCAAGGGAACTACGGCTATCAAGCGCAGCGCTCGAGGCATTGTGGCGATGATCCTCAAAAATGAGGAAACTGATGTCAGTAAGTACTACAAAATCAACGATGTTTCTGACATTCCAGATGAAGGACTGACCGCGGAAAACGTAGATCTGATTAAAAAGTGCTTGCTGGGGACACCGCTTCGTATCCTGGTATATACTCTGCCAAAAGCAGACATCACTGAACCAACTCAGAAACTGGCCGGTATCCTTGCAAAACTGGAAAGCGTAAAATGGAATTATCTCTGCTATCCGAACAGTACTGAACAGGAGCAGCAGGATATCGTTTCCTGGATCAAGTCTGAACGCGGAAACAAGAGAAAGACTTTCAAGGCTGTGGTAGCTAATCAGGCAGCGGACCACGAAGGCATCATCAATTTCTGCACCGGCGGCATCAAGGTAAAGACTGATACCGATTCCAAGGGGAATCCGGTGTATACCACCTACACTGCTCTCCAGTACACCGCTCGTATCACCGGTATTCTGGCCGGTCTTGCGCTTGACCGTTCTGCTACCTATTTCAAGTTGACCGAAGTCGAAGAGGTAGAACAGTATGAAGATATCGATTCTCTTATTGATAAAGGCCAGCTGCTTCTCTTTGATGAACAGGATGGGGATGGAGTCAAGATTGCCCGTGCATGCAATTCTCTGACTACCTTCACCACAGATAAAGGCGAAGATTTCCGCTACATCAAAATTATGGAAGCGGTCGATATGATTACCGATGATATCCGTGATACGTTCAAGAAGTACTATGTGGGCAAAGTCATCAATGACTATGACCATAAAATGCTTTTCATCACCGCTATTCTGGTGTACTTCGATGAAATCAAAGGCAATGTTATTGACCGTGACGGCAATAACACGGTAGATATCGATGAACAGTATCAGGCGAATTATGCTAAGCTCCACGGGGAAGATACATCCACCATGACGGCTATGCAGATTCGTCAGTACAATACAGGTACTAATGTGGTACTGGCTGGCAGTGTGAAGCCAGTCAACGCCATGGAAGATCTGAAAATTGTATTTGTTATGTAATGTAGGAGGCATGAATAATGGCTAGAGCTGCAGAAGATGTGAAATACAGAGGCCGTCGTCGCTGGAATGGTTCCCACGGGAAAGTATGGTGGGATGGTGAACTTCTCTTTGAAATTGAATCCTTTGAATGTAAGGTAACGGCAGACCGCGAGGACGTGCTGATTGGCAATTCCAAAGACTCCAAAATCGTATCCCTCACCGGTTCGGGTACACTGACAATCAAGTCTGTCATTAACCGCAACATTAACGCCTATCTGGAGGAGTGGAAAAATGGCCATGATCCGAGAGCTACGCTTGTGGGGCTGCTGGATGATCCGGATGCCGTAGATGGACAGAAGGAACGCGTGTCCATTGATAATGTATTCTTTAATGAGCTTGCTCTGATGAATTTCAAGAAGGGTGAAGTGGTCGAGAAGGAATTCCCCTTTGGATTCACTCCTGAGGATGCGAAATTTATTGAAACAGTAGAATAGCGAGGTATGAGAATGGCTGTAAGTATTGAAGAACTGATCGAAATGAAAGAAGCCGTAGCAGCGGCGAAGAAAGAAACGTATGACATGGAAACATCCATCGGCGTCATCACGGTAAAGAAACCGACGGCAGCGATGGTGCTCGAATCCAAAGCTACGGAGGGGGATGGAGATGCGTATCTCGTGCTGAACTGCATAGTATCCCCGAATCTGAAGGATGCCAAGCTGCAGGAGGCCTATGGGTGCGTGGAACCGACGGATATTGTGCGTAAACTGTTTGATGCAGGTGAAATGACTCGGATCGCCGTGGCTATTCTTGATTGTGCAGGTTATAACAAAAACATCGTACGAAAGGTTCACGACGACGCAAAAAACTGATTGAAGGGAACTGGGAGGCTGCCACGGCGGCCTTTTTAGTTTCCCATGGTCATTCTCTCTCTTATTTCTTCTCACTGTCGCCGGTCGAGAAGATCTTCTGCCATGCGGCTATGGAGGCAGAGGATGAGAGGGCGGCCAAACTGGCCGCAGTAGGCATGACAAGGCAGGTGATAGGATGAGCCAGTATGTATTGAGCGCTACGCTCGAGATGCGGGATAAGATGACGGCTGCCATCAAGACCGCGAAGAAAAACGTCTCCGGGTTTAAAACTTCTGTAGTGGGTTCGCTGTCGGCGGTCGACCGGCTGACGACGGCCAATGGCAGACTGGCGGCATCCGCTGTCAAGTCTGCGGCCGAAATCAAGAAGACCGCCAGCGCACTTTCTGGGATCAAGGGAAATCATCGGGCGGCAGTATCCGTGACGGATAAGGCAACGCCTGCGATTACCCGGATCAGGAACCAGATGAACAGTATCCGTTCGAAAGAGGTAGCTATTAACCTAGTACAGAAGAGCGGCAAGCTGAAAAACAGTCTTGATGGGCTTGCTTCTGGCATGCTTATGAATACTTCGCTGCAGATGCTTGGCGGTGCGGGAGTCGGCTTTGGTATTTATAATACTGTGAAAAGCTACATGGACTTCGAGCAGACTATGTCCGGCGTCAAGGCGATTTCCGGTGCTACAGACGAAGAATTTCAGAAGCTCACGGCGTCTGCTTTGGAGATGGGGGCGAAAACGAAATTCACCACGACGGAGGCGGCGCAGGCGCTCACTTATATGGGCATGGCGGGCTGGAAGACTGAGGAAATGATCGGCGGTCTTCCAGGCATCATGAATCTGGCTGCCGCCTCTGGCGAAGACCTGGCTTCGGTATCAGACATCGTAACGGACGCTATGACGTCTTTTAAAATGGGGGCCGATGAAGCGGGGGAATTCGCTGACGTGCTCGCTGCAGCGGCTGCCAATTCTAATACCAATGTCGGAAAGATGGGTTACACGTTCAAGTATGTAGCGCCGCTTGCGGGGGCTCTTGGCTATAACATTCAGGACACGGCGCTCGCTATTGGTGCAATGGCAGACAGCGGCGTTAAAGGGGAACAGGCCGGCACGTCGCTTCGTGCACTGATGACTCGTCTGGTATCGCCGACAAAAGACGTGAAAGAAGCGATGGCGACACTGAGCCAGCACATCGACGGCGGGTTCTCTGCTATCGACACGGCAACAGGGAAGATGAAACCGCTCCGAAAGATTTTGCTGGATTTGCGAAAAGGGTTCAAAGGCCTCGACGAAGCCACGCAGGGAAAAGTTGCCTCTGATCTTGCCGGGCAGGAAGCCATGTCCGGTTTATTGGCTATCGTCAACGAATCAGATGACAAGTTTGAACGGCTGACGAAATCCATCGACGGTTCACGCGGTGCCGCGGATAAGATGGCAAAAACTCGCCTGGATAATTTGGCGGGCGATCTGACCTATCTTTCAAGCGCATGGGACGGGCTGACGAAAAACCTGCTGAGTGGCCACGTATCTAGCGGCCTTCGCGATTTGGCGCAGGAGAGTACGAAGCTCTTAAATCGGTTCAATGAAAATATCAAGGACGGGCTGGATTTTGGTGACGTATTTGATATAGTCGGGACTCTCGTCGTCGATCTGAAGAACAAGTTCCTGCAGCTTGATGGCGTAGGCTCCGTTCTAGCCGGCGGGGTGCTGGCCGGGGCGCTCTATAAGATCGCAAAGTTGACGAAGAACGGCGTCGATGCTGTCTCCAGTGTGCTGCATCCTAAGACTGGCGGCATTGCCGGTGGCAGGAACGGTGCATTAAATGATATGGTGGTGTCTGCCAACACAGTTATCGTCAATGGTACGGTAAGCTCTGGCGGCACAGGCATCGGCGGAGCTGGCTCTATCCCCGGTACAAAAGCGGATGGGAAGATTGATGCAGGGAAAGCCGCCCGGTACGGAAAAATCTTCGGACGCGTCATGATGGGCGCTGCTCTTGCCACTTCTGCTTACGAGGTCTACCGTGCAGCGCCGGAAGAACGTGGTGCTGCAACCCTAAAGGCGGGCGGCTCACTTGCCGGCATGTATGCTGGTTCCAAAGCTGGCGCGCTGGCCGGCGGGGCCATCGGAGGTGCTTTCGGCGGCATAGGGGCCGTTCCCGGCGCGCTGATAGGCTCGATTATCGGTGGACTGGGTGGCAGCGTTTTCGGCAACTATATCGGGAACGGTCTTGCTAATGGAACTTTTGGTGCAGGCCGTCTGCAGTCTATGAAGGAAGCGACCATGTATCGGGACAATGCGTCTCGCGGTATGACCTACGAGGACTATGACGACATCACTAAAATCATGGAGCAGGCAACGGAAGAACGCTCGAAGGTGATCGGAGACTTGTGGAATAACGTCTGGGACGGACTCAAGGCACACGGACAGGAAGCTGTCGAGTCCATCAAAGGACAGTGGAGCGATGCAGCGGGCTGGTATGACGCTTCCGTCTGGGATCCTATTGACGCCAGCGCAGGGACTACGGGAGCTGACATCGGATCCGCGTTTACGGATGCGTGGAGCTCAGTGCAGGGTGCATGGAGCGGCGCAGCAGCATGGTTTGAAGCAAACGTCATGGCACCGATTTCCTCTAAAATTTTGCAGATTTCCGCCAGTGCTATGAGTCATTACTCTTTTGGAAGCGATGGCGCTGTGCGAGTCGGTGACAGCGTGCCGATGGACGCCGTAGGGGATATGCATTTCTCTGGCGGTTTGGCACAAATCAATGAACACGGCGGCGAACTCATCGACCTGCCGCAGGGCAGCCGGATCTATCCGGCGGGGAAAACAGCACAGATCATTTCCCGTGAAGTACAGAATTCGACCGCATCTGGGAACTCTGTCATGGTTACGGGAAATACGTTCGTTGTGAGAAATGAAGCCGATATGGACAAAATCGCTTATACAATCATGAGAGCCCTCGAACAGGGCTATGCAAACTACGGAGGTGCGTAATGAAAGCATGGGGAGCACTTGGTACCGCGTTAAATATCGCCTCCGCAATCTTAGGTGGAGGCAGCTCGAAGCGGCAGATCATTCTTTCTTGTGAAACAGAAAAAGTCACGCTGCCTGTTACGCCGCGTGTATACGAGGTATCTACCGGGCAGGGGAATAAGGTTGTCAACGTCGAGCAGGTAGGTGAGGCACTCGTCTTTGGGCTGCCTCAGGCGCAACGGATTTCTTTCCAGTGTTTTTTCCCAGCTTCGGTACATGACTACCCCTTCGTAGTTGGGGATGCCCTCGAACCGTCTTTTTTCGTCGAAAAACTAAGGAAGTGGAAGGAAAGCAGAAAGCCTGTCAGAATCATTATCACTGATTCGCCGGTCAATCTTATGACCGGTATCATGAAATTCGATTACAAAGAACAGGATGGAAGTCGGGATATCTACTACGCTTTGACTCTCACTGAGTACAAAGATCTGAATACGCCACTTGCCAACAACAATAAGCAGGTAGATAAGACCACGGGCTTGAAAGACAGACCATCGCCAGACAAAAAAGCAGATTCGGCAGCTAAACTGAAAAAGGCGAAGGATGTGGTGGACGTGGCCAAGAAATGCTACGGGCAGGCCAACAAATGGCGTCGTATTGCCCAAAGCAATGATCTGAAAGATTTGGCTATCAATAACGCTGATAAGATTGGCAGGTTGATCATCAAATGATTGTCAAGCACGAATACATAACGACTGATAGTGATGGGAAAAAGACTCAGCATGTAGATGACATCACGCAGCTAATCAGCCGCATCGAGTGGTCCGGGTCCCGTTTGCAGGCTGCACGGCGCCTTGCCTTTGATGTGGTACAGGACTATCGAGATCCTAACCTACCTAATCATCCATTGGATAATGGCGATACGGTATATGGGTACGATGAGGACGGCACGCTTCGATTCCATGGGAATATATTTCATCTGGAGCGGGACGTGCAGGCGTCCAAAGTCTCTGTCACTGCCTATGACAATTTGTTTATCCTAAATAAAAGCAAAACTACACGTAAATTTACAGACATGACTCCTGAAAGCATCACAGAGTCGGTTTGTAATGAACTGGGAATCGAAACGGGCAATATCCTTGCTACAGGGACACCCGTTTCTTTCATTGCTGTCAGGAAATCTGGCTATCAGATTATTCTCATGGCGTATACCGAGTCGGCGAAGCAAACAAAGAAGAAATATGCCCTGCTGATGAATGGCAGTAAGCTGGATGTAGTCGAAAAGGGAACTCTCATCGAGGACTACGAAGCCAATGGATATACCAATGTATTGAATGAACGGTTTGCCGAAAGCATTGAAAACATGGTGAATCAGGTCGTGATCACTGATGCAGAGGGGAATGCCACCGGCTATCAATCCGAAGATGACCAAATCAAAAAATATGGCTTGATACAGGATGTATATAAGACCAATCCAAAAGCCAATGCGCAGCAGGAAATCGAATCGTTGCTAAAAGGCCCTGATAGAACCGGCACCTTAGATATGCTGGGTGATTATCGGGTGGTAGCCCCCTATTCCATTGCCGTGCAGGAGCAATATTTCAAAGGCCAGTTTTGGATCAAGAGTGATAGCCATATCTTTGAGAATGGTATGCACACCATGAAGCTGGAACTGGAATTTGAAAACATTATGACCAAAGAGGAGGCGGGAGCCAATGGCGGATAAAATTCCAACTATCGAGCAGTCGGCCAATCGCATGATCGGGTTGATGCACCAGGCAGGGAAAGACGAGCAGGTGCAAATGGCTCAGATGGGTATCGTGCGATCGCCGCCTCCCGATATCGCTATTGATGTCAACACTATCCAGCTCCATAAGGAAGATGTTTATATCTCCAGATACCTCATGCCCGGTTATACCAGGCACATGGTAGGCGAGACGTCCTATCGTGGCGGTGGTGGCGGTTATGCGGAATACGCCAGCCACAATCATCCTATTGATAACGATGAGACATGGACGGATACGCTAAAGCCGGGAACTATCGTCCTGGTGATACCTTTGGAAGGTTCAAAGAATCTGGAAGGAAATCAGCTATATTGGATAGCAGATAGTGGGGTGAAACTATGAGTGAAGCGTTCCCTTTTGTCGGTGCCAGCGAGGCTTTGATTCAGGCTTCCTCTGATACGCAGGATCTACCGTTATTTAAAGAATTCGCATGGGATTTTGAAAAGAATTGTTTTCTGTATGACAAATCGGGGAAGCATATCCTGCTAGAAGGCACCGAGGCTATCAAGATATGGGTATATAAAGCATTGGCCACAGAACGCTATACATACCTTGCTTATTCGTGGCAGTACGGTATTGAAATCAAGCCATTTATAGGATTGGTGATGGGAGTACAGGAACGAATCAGCGAGCTGAAACGAATGATTACGGAATGCCTTATGGTAAATCCCTACATTCTATCCATCAATGATATTTCATTTTCACAGGAAGGGCGAAAGGCGACAGTAACGATTGACCTGACAACGGTCTATGGGGAGGTGAGTGCGTAATGTATGTAGCTAGAGATCAGAACGAAATCCTGCAGGAATTGCAAAGACAAAGCGGGATTGAAGCGTCGAAAATCGAAGGAACCTTTGAAAATGATGTGTTGGCGTCCAATAGCTTTGAGTTTTCGAAGAGCGAAGTCGAAATTGAGCAGCTCTATAAGGCCGCCTTTGCGGATACATCATGGGGTGAATACTTGACGCTTCGAGCCGCGGAGTTCGGCATTGATAGGAAGCCGGCTGTTAGAGCCATCGGGGCACTGACTATCACCGGTACCAAAGGTATCATCGTCCCGCAGGGCTCCGTATTTTCAACCGACAATAATGTATATTTTACGACTGATGCAGCATGTACCATTGCTGATAACGGGACCGTGGATGTAAAAATCACGGCGCAGATCGCTGGCACTTCGGGTAATGTGGGGGCCAACACCATCGACAAGATCCCTATGAGTATTCCCGGGGTGTCGAAAGTCATCAATAAGGATGCTACCCACGATGGGTTTGAAGAGGAAACAGACGAATCTCTCTTGAAACGGTACTTGGTACATGTCAGAACGCCTGCCACGTCGGGAAATGTGATGCATTATAAGGAATGGGCCCTCTCCGTAGCTGGTGTGGGGGATGTTAAAGTCATTCCCCTATGGAACGGCAATGGCACGGTCAAGGTGCTTGTTACCGACGTCAATAAAAATGCAGCCAGTCAGGAACTGCAGAAAAAGGTGGCTGATTATATCGAGACGGTACGGCCCATCGGTGCCACTGTGACCGTAACGGCGCCGGCATATCTCAATATCAACGTGACGGCTAACGTAAAGGTCAATCAGGAATATTTACAGGATTATGCGTCTGTGCTGAAAAATACACTGGATGCGTACTTGGTAGATAGTGGATTTGATAGTGATTATGTATCCATTGCCCAAGTCGGTAAGGTACTGCTTAATAGTGGTGCTATTTCAGACTATGACTCACTAAAAATCAATGGTGGTATCAGCAATGTAAGAATTCCATCAGGATACCTGCCTAGAGCCGGCACTATGGGGGTGACTAGGGTTGACTAGACTACTAAGGTCATCTGACAAAATAGATATCACGCAGTACTTGCCGCCTTTTTTAAAAAAAGATCCTCATTTCCGTGCAGTATGTGAGGCGTGTTCATGGGAGCATGAAAACATCCGTAATGCTATTCTCGATGCGCTGAATCAGTTTTTCGTCGAGAAAGCGACTTGGGGACTATCCATGTGGGAACGAGTGCTGGACCTGCACCCTAGCCCGGAAGATACTTATGAACAACGGCGCAAAAAAGTGCTGGTTAAGCTGCAAGGTACGCAAACCAGCACGGTATCTTTTTTGGGGAAAGTGGTGAATGCCTACGGATATGGATACATCGAGGAACATAACGACAAGTACTATTTCAATATCTACACTACATCCACAAATACAGAGGATTTGAAACAGATGCAGAATACAATCATCTATTACAAGCCGGCACATTTGGGACTCAATGTGTATCTAGGCTTTTCATGGAATGGAAAAATCCAATTTGATGGGAAATATACCTATGGTTCGTCCATTACTAAATGGGAGGAATAGACATGGCAAAATATCTTGATAAATGGAAAACTGATTTTCCCGCTTCGGTGGGGAATGTGACAAGACCAACAGACGGAATCGATGATACTCTTGACTTCAATTCCGACGGATTTCCGCAGCGAATCTCATCTGATCCGGTTCATTATAAACTGGAAAACGATATGGCAAGTCAGCTCTTCTCTAACGATGCCCGATTGAAAGAAGCTATTGATGCTAACAAAGCAGCCGGAGATGATACGCTTGCAAATCATAACAAAAGCGCCCAATCCCATGCTAATGGCATTGCGGGAAATGCAGCATCTGCCACTAAGCTGAAAACGGCTAGACGCATCAACGTTATTGGAGATTGTCTGACGGGCAAGGCTGCTTCTTTTGATGGAAGTGATGATGCTGATATCGAAGTTGCTTTAACTACTGCACTAAAAGCATTAGGCAGACTCAGTCCATCAGTTGATAAATTACCTTACTTCACAGGAGCGAACGCAGCATCTCTTGCCAGTCTGTCAGAATTCATGCGCGGCGTACTTGGTAAAGCGACGGCAGCAGAAGTGCGTACGGCTATTGGGGCTATCAATAAGCCTGGTGTTGGGGTTATTGCAGGCGATGTGTCAAACGCTAATGCATGGTGGGTGAAGCTTAGCGGCGCGGTGCCGCTAATTATCCAAGGGGGAATTATCGGCAGCAGTCGCCGCGCGGACGTGACTATTACATATCCAGTCGCATTTAGCAGGGTATTTAATATCTTGCACGCCGCCTATGTTAATAATGCTAACTCTTCCGGACGTGGTCTTGATGTCATCAAATCTTATACAACTACGAGATTTGTGTTTTATGCAGGATTTGATATGGAGCATCAGCAATTTTGGCTGGCGGTAGGTATCTAATCAGATACCAATAGAATACCAAAATGAACCGGTACTTCTGCCATTTTGATAGTATGTGAAGTTTGTATTGTTCGGCTTTTGAGTAAGTTCTCCCCAATCCGAATCTGCTCGGTAAGAAATTTCTGTAATCAATACTCCTAGTATTCCTGAGTACCCAATCGGGTAAGTAACAGTTCGAGTATGATTAACTTGTGTCTCGTTATATCCCCCTTGGTTAGTAGCCTATCGCTATGTAATGCGCATAACGATCTCTATATCTTTGGAATAAATAAAAATTGGTGGAGGTGTATTCATAGGTTTGTGCAGCTTCTTCATCGCCTCGTGCTAGTGATGCAACCACAGATAAACAGTTTTGAAAAGAAATCGCAAAAGTAACGGTACTCTGAACCTTATGATATCCCCCTTGGAGAAAAGCGAATTTTCAATGAGTTGAAAACATCCGATAAACTCAGAATATTCGATACTATCGATATGGAATAAAATGCAATAATCGGCACAAATCTAAGTAACGAAAAAGTATCACGATACATACAATACTCGCGGTACTTTTCAAATTGGGCAATTCTTTGGTTAGTAGCAGGTTAGCATCAAATCTTTTCGATAGCTTTACGTAGTTGCCGTAGATTTTTGTGAGTGTATACTCCGTTAGTCACATCATGTCTAGCATGACCAAGGATCATTTTTCTGGCGTTATCGTTAACATCGACGGCATCCAGCAGAGTGGCACATGTATGACGAGTATCATGTGGTTTGTATTTCTCCCCGTGAATTAGCTTCATGACACGGCTAAACAGGCGAGAGAGACGACTATAGCCGTAGGGATCCCCACTTTCATCACATAGCAGGAAATCACCTTGTAAAGAGTATCGAGCTTCTACGAGAGGCCATATCTTACTGGCGATAGGGATGATTCGTTTTCCGGCTTCGGTCTTTGATTTTGTGATGCGGATATACTTCTGCCTACGATTGATGTCAGTTTTTTTGAGATTACGGAGTTCGCAAGTACGCATGCCGGTGTAGATGAGTATCAGTACAATATCGACATCTGCTTTATCAACTAGTTTCCAAAGCCGATTGATGGCTTGCTTACTCATGGCTTGATGAGGATTGACTGGCTTGTTTTTACCGATTCGGATAAGCCCGGTAAAATCATGAAACGTGTATTCCATTTTGCGAGCGTATGCAAATAGCAGTGATAGCAGGTTGCGGACCTTTTTCTTGCTGGCATATGATAACCTATTCATTCCATCTATGACGGTTTGTAAATGGCTGTATTTGATGTCGGATACTGGTAAGTCATACAAAAGCCTGCAGTGCTTATAGGCGCTTTCGTAGCCGTGTATGGTGCTATCAGACACGCTGCTGTATTCGATGTGTTTGGGAAGCCAGCGTGCATATAATTCTGCAAATGTTATTTTGTTGTCTGAAAGGCGGTGGAGCCCATGAGATTGATTGTAATCAACTTGATAAGCCATTGCTTCCAACTTAGTAGCAAAGTAACCAATGACTTTCTGCTTGCCTTGCTGGGACACAACAAAGCAATACGGCCGCCGCCGTGAACCACTTAATAATTTAATACAACCATATCCATTTGGATTTTTCATTTTTTAGACCTCCAATCATATTGATGGAGGTTATTTTAATGTAAGGAGATAATGCGATGGTAGTATCTATTGCCAATCCTACTTTGACATATTTGTCTATCTACGAAACAACAGGTGAAAGAGTAACCTCTTATGTGACCGGCGCACATGGGGACACTGTGGAAGAATTGCTGGCTAAAGCCAAAGTGGAATATCCAGACAAGGTCCATGTTGTGCAAGACGCTTTGACCTACAACAAAGCCCTGCAAGGTGATTTGCTGTATAAAAATGGAGCATATCAGGCTAAACCGGGACCAACAGAAGAAGAGAAGCGAGAAGCCGAACTGGCGGCGCTTGATTCTGAATATGCTAGAAAAATCAGTGATATCGAAACAGGAATGGCGAAAGCAAAAGCCGTAGAAGATGAGGACTACTACAATGACCTCAAAGCTGAAAGAGAAGAACTGGTTGCGGAATATACAGAAAAGAGAGGAGCAATTTAAATGGAAAGATGTTTCATTTGCCATCGCAAGATGGATAACAAGACTGGACTTTGCACTAATGCGAAATGTATCAGATCGAAGCCGCTGACACCCAAAGATGAAACGGAAGAAAAGAAAGATGCGGAGGATAAAACATGACTGAAATCTTCATTCAAATTTACAATTCCGCCGATCGTGCGATTTGCAGCATCCCGGACGGCTGGCCCTACAAAATTCTTATGGGGATCTTACTCATCGCCATGTCGAAGCACATCATGCTTTTTACTGCATTCGCCGTGTTGGTGGCTCTTGACTTGTTCGCCAAATTTATTGCCCTGTCCTATCACTGGCTGATTGAGAACAATGTGGAAAAGCCCTCGCTGGTAGATTCCATCCGAGGCATTCCAGCGGCACATCGGGCTCGTATCATCAATAGCCATGAAATGAAAACGCAGTTTGCAGGGAAAATCTTTGCTTATATGTTTTTGGTGATTGCTGGCGGTCTAGCCGATATCCTTGTGGGCCATGTCAATTTTGCACAGATCGTGATTTCCTACCTGGCATCCACCGAGCTTCTCAGCATCGTGGAGAACCTGGACGATGCTGGTGTGTCTATGGTCCATAATTTAGCTGCAGTAATTAAAAAGAGGAGTCCAACATGAAATTAAAAGAATGGGTCGTTATTTACGTGGCAGTCTTTTTGTTTACCGTAGGGGATTGGATAAAGGGACGTTGGAAAAAGGAGGATAACGAATGCTGGTAACTGATTTAAGTGACTGGAATGATCACATTAACTGGTCTCATCTCATCGCCGCAGGAGTCGGTGGTGCGATTGTGAAGATTTCCGAGGGCAGAAGCCTGACTCAACTGCACGGAAAACATATCGCCGGTGCGGAGGCTAGGGGATTGCCGTGGGGCGCCTATTGCTACACGCACGCACAAACTACCGAGCGAGCAAGAGAAGAAGCAAATCGAGTGATCGAGGCGCTGAATGCATTGGGGTACGGTACACCGCCGTTAGGGATTTGGTTTGATGTGGAAGCGCCCGAAGTCATTGGGCAGGATAGGGAAGATGTGACCGCCATCTGTAGTGCATTTATTTCAGAATGCAATGCCGCGGGTTATTCTGCCGGAATCTATGCAAGTCTGTCTACTATCACAGACTGCATGAATCTTGATGATCTAGCTGATTATGTACCCGTATGGATTGCCCAATATGCCGGTGCATGTGATTTCCATGATTATTTCCCGAGCAGAATCCTTGCTGGTTGGCAATATACTGATTCTTTTGAAATTGATGGGCGGAAATATGATTTAAGTGAATGGTACTGATGAGGTGATATTGTGCTGAAAGTGGTCAACAATGGAATTAGTCTGACAAGAGGAGATACTGCTACTTTCAGACTGCAAATCAAAAATCAAGACGGTACTGACTACGAAATCACTCCGGATGATCAGGTGCTTTTTACCGTAAAAAGATCGCCAAATGACGAGGAAATCGTTATCCAAAAAGCGGCTGCTAATAATTGCATCACCATTGTTCCTAGAGAGACAGATAATCTGGCGTATGGAACATACTACTATGATATCGAATTGCGCCGGCCTGATGGATTTGTCGCGACTGTGATTCCACCACACATACTGAAACTAACAGAAGAGGTGACTTTCTGATGAGTGATAATGCAACACTTACAGGAGTCCTGTCTGCCGTAGGAGTTTTAACTGGTGTGTTGACTCCGGCTGATACTGGCAATTTCGTGGCAGATTACGCAACCGATGCGGAATGCGTGGCTGTCATTGATGATATTTTTGATAATCTACTAAAAGGAGAAGAATAATATGGCTGCTATTGATAAAATTCTGAGAAAATCCAATTTTGCTGCTGCTATGACCGCTTTGATTGCAAAGCTGAATAGCCTTTTTGTCAGGAAGGAAACCGGGAAAGGCCTTTCTACCAATGATTATACTTCCGCAGAAAAAGCAAAGCTCGCAGGCGTAGCAGCAGGAGCGAATAACTACGTCCTTCCGGCACCGACAGCAAGCACCATCGGTGGTGTCAAGGCGGGCAATAATGTGACTATTTCCGAAGACGGTACGATTTCCGCTATTCAGGGTTACGTGGACCTGTCTCCCTACGCAAAGACGGCCGATGTAAATACTGCTTTGGGTAAAAAGGCAGATGTAGCCACCACGCTGAAAGGCTATGGTATCACGGATGCCAAGATCGCGGGCGGTGTCATTACATTGGGTGCTAATACCATTACCCCGCTGACGCAGCATCAGTCGCTTGCTGCCTATGCAAAGAGCGCGGACGTAGATAGTACTTATGCGAAAAAAGCAGACATCACCACAGTCTATAAGTACCGCGGGAGTGTGGACACCTATGCGGATCTCCCCGTTAATGGGAATGCTGTAGGCGATGTATACAACGTCGTGGCGGCGGATGCGTCTCACGGAATCAAAGCCGGAGATAATGTAGTTTGGAATGGCAATGCATGGGATAATCTGTCCGGCGTGGTTGACTTGTCTGCTTATATCAAAGCTGCTGATGCTGATAAGAAATATATGCAGCTTAACAACTTCCCACTGTCGACGGATGAGGAAATTACAGCCATCGTCAACGAAACTATTGTATAAGTGAGGTGCTAGCATGAGCACTTACAAGGACTCGCTGCTGGGGGCTATCCGGAAACTATGCACGCAGCTGGACAAGAAATTCGCTAAGTCGTCTGATATGGTAAGTGTCATTGGGCTGCTTTCTGCATATAGGCAGGATATGAATATGTACGTAAAGAAAGCCGACTTATACCCTGTGGGCAGTATCATTATGTCTATCACTAATATCGATCCTGCTTCGCTCTACGGGGGTACTTGGGTGTCAGGTGCATATCTCTCGCAATACGGCGGGCAAATTATATTTTCTGAAGGGGCTACTCCTATTAACGGAGCGCCTTATGTATATAAGAGGATAAAATAAAGGAGGGCGTAATGTGGACCACAAAAAGATTATGTATCTGCTTGCTGGCGTGTTCCTTGTGGCTGGCGGCTGGTTCTGGTACGCAGGCCGAGGAGATGTATCAGATATCGGAAAGCGAGCTGACACAGTTAGAAACGAACTTGAATCAGCTCGCGAAGAACAACGAGACCAAGCAGCAGCTCTTGACCGAGCAGAAAACGCAGCTGTCAGAAGCCAATCAGCAATTAGAGACAGTGAAGAAAGAGCTGATCGCGTCCAAGAGCTTGAACGAAGCGACGCAGAAATCATTAGAGAGAGCCAATCAATCCTTGAAGCAGTTCGAGGACGAGGCAAAAAGGAAAATTAGAGTAAAGACCCGCCAGCGCAATTTGTGGATCGCGATCTCTGGCGGGCTTTTGTATGCATGGATTAAGAAGTAGGATGGCAATAAAAAGGACGTCTTGATTTGGCACATTGCTAAATCAAGACGTCTTTTTTTTTATTTGGCTAAAATGAATAGAAATGCGATAAAATCTGACTTTCTGACGATTTGATAAAATTTCACCAATAATATTCAATATGATATAATTGATATAAGCAGGCACAGGGATTCAGACTAGGCGGGTTTTGTTTTATACAGCCGTGCGAATGCAGAAGTAGGATTCATAAAACTGGAGCTTATTTAATTCGTATGGGGGCAAGATACGTCCACCAAAATAGAACCCGCCATTTGGCGGGTTTTTCTGTATAAATTTTATGAATTTGGAGGCGTTGGAAGGCCATGGATGTCTTTGCCGTTCTGCTTGTAATAACAGCAGGCGCAATGTGGGCTGGATGTGGTCTGGCGGCACAGGATTTCTTTTCCAGGAGCAGCCTTACCCCGATGGATCTGACCGTGTTCCGCATGTTTTGTGCGGGCGTGATCATGATGGCACTCACGATTGCCAGAGGCAATTTTGTGAAATCCATCCGTATCCTGAAGGACCATCCATTTCTTTTAGCGAAGCTTTCCTTTTATGGGATCATCGGGCTGATGCTGATGCACTGGACATACTTTGCATCGATAGAAGCCGGGAATGCAGCGGCCGCAACCGTGATACAATATACCTGTCCTGCCATCGTGATCCTATGGACATCCTTCAGGAAGGGAAGGCTTCCTGGTACGGCAGAAGCCGCTTCTGTCATTCTTGCCATAGGAGGGGTTTTCCTTCTGGTTACAGGAGGGAATCTTGACAGGATCATGGTTCCTGCTGACTGCATCTGGCTGGGGCTTGCATCAGCTGTATTTTTTGCAGTATGCGCTGTGTATCCTAAAAACCTGATGGCTTTTCCCGATGGTTCTTTTGTTTTATCGATTGGCATGTTTTGTGGAGCTGCGGCTGCTTTTGCCGCAGACCCGGTTACCGATATAGGGGCATTTTTCCATAGGGATATCATCATGGATATCTTCTGGATCGTCATTTGCGGAACCGTAGTTGCCTTTACCTGCTATAATGCGGGTCTTCGCCGTCTTACTGAGACAGAGGCTTCCGTAACGGCTACCGTAGAGCCTGCTATATCGGTCATTGCTTCATATTTCCTGTTTAGTGAAATGTTCAATGTATTTCAGGCAGTTGGCATTATTCTTATTCTTGCTGCGATTGCAGCGCCTGGTTCTGAGCATATGTTAAAGAAAAGGTTAGGATTTCAGCATAAATGATGTGGTGTTGGAATGATTTTCTGAGGTGGGAAAAATGAAGCTCTTAGCTGGTTCGTCTTCGCCAATGGCAATTATGATGGTTGTTTCCGCGGGTGTCATGTGGGCAGGAAGCGGTCTTGGCGCACAGAATGTTTATGAAAAGAGTTCCATCAATGCAATGGAACTGACAGCTTTCAGAATGATCATGGCAGGAATCATCCTTTTAGGGATGACCGTTTGGGAAGGAAAATTCAAAAGCAGCATGAAAGCGATGAATGAGCATAAGCTTTTGTGGCTGGATGTCCTGATTTATGCAGTTGTAGGACTGATGCTCATGCATTATACGTACTTTGAAGCAATTGCTTATGGGGATGCGCCTACTGCAACAGTTATCCTTTACAGTTGTCCGGCCATGGTTGTCTGCTATCAGGCAATCCGGGAGCATCATCTGCCGTCAGAGACTAAGATGTTTACCACATTTCTGGCTGTCTTTGGCACATTCCTTCTCGTGACCGGAGGAAATCCGGCGACACTGAATGTTTCGGTCATCTGCATACTGCTCTCGCTCTTGAATGGTGTTATATATTCCTTTGCGTCCATTTATCCGAAGCATCTTTTCCTCAAGATCAACCGTACATTTATCCTGGGCGTGGGGATGATTCTGGGCGGCCTTGTGTCCTGGGCATTTGTTCCGGATATGAATTTGGCAGCTTTTTTCGAGCCTGATATAATCGTAGGTGTCATGTGGATTGTCCTCTTCGGGACAGTAGCCGCATTTCTCCTTTATAATACGGGATTGATGTACCTTTCGCCCGAACAGGCCCTGATTACGGCAGCATCTGAGCCTATCGCTTCTGTCCTGATGTCATGGGCCTTCTTCCAGATGAGCTTTGATATGATACAGTCTCTGGGAATCATGATGGTTGTCATGGCAATCATTGCGCCTGCCTATACAGGAAAGCATTCACCATTCCTCAGAGTGAGGAAACAGGGGAATACCATATAAATACCGCACTTTCGCACAGGTGCATTTCTATAGATAAATTTTAAAGAATACAGTTTGACAGGAGACAGCATGGATACAAAACACATTAGGAATTTCTCGATTATCGCTCATATTGACCACGGGAAGTCCACACTGGCAGACCGCTTGATCGAATTGACAGGGACTGTCCAAAAAAGAGATATGGAAGCCCAGATTCTTGATACCATGGAATTGGAGAGGGAAAGAGGCATCACAATCAAGGAGCAGTCTGTCCGTTTGATGTACAAGTATGAGGACGGGGAAACCTATGAACTGAACCTGATTGATACCCCAGGGCATGTAGACTTTAACTATGAGGTATCAAGAAGCCTTTCAGCCTGCGAAGGAGCGATCCTCATTATCGATGCAACGCAGGGCGTGCAAGCGCAGACTCTTGCCAATGTGTATCTGGCTCTTGATCATAACCTGGAAATTATTCCTGTCATCAATAAGGTGGATCTTCCCAGTGCAGACGTGGAACGCGTCAAGAAGGAAGTGGAAAATATCATCGGGATTGATATGTCTGATGCCATTCCGGTCAGCGCTAAAACAGGACAGAACGTGGAAGAAGTTCTCAAGCGCATTGTAGAACAAGTACCGCCGCCTGAAGATCATTCCAATGAACCTTTAAGATGTCTGATTTTCGATTCGATTTTTGATTCCTATAAAGGCGCCATCGCCTATGTGCGTGTCAAAGATGGAGAAATCCGTCCGGGCATGAATATCCGCATGATGGCTTCCGGAAAAGTCTATACAGTGACTGAAGTAGGATATTTCTCGCCATTTCCAAAGGCCTGTGACGTGCTTTCCTGCGGCTCGGTAGGTTATGTGGCAGCAAGCATCAAAAACGTGCAGGACTGCGAAGTCGGCGATACGATCACTACAGAGGAAAATGGAGCCAAGGAAAGCCTTCCAGGCTACCGCAAGGCGCTCCCTATGGTATTCTGCGGATTGTACCCGATCGAAAGCAAAGATTATGACAACTTGAAAGTGGCTCTGGAAAAACTGCAGCTTAACGATGCAGCTCTGGAATACGTTCCTGAAACGTCCCAGGCTTTGGGATTCGGTTTCCGCTGTGGCTTCCTCGGACTTCTTCATATGGACGTTGTCGAGGAAAGACTCGAACGTGAATACAATTTAAAACTGATTACAACAGCGCCTTCTGTTATTTACCATGTCCATAAGACAGACGGCACGATGATACCAGTCGACAACCCGGCTGAACTTCCGCCTATGACGAAAATTGATTTCATTGAGGAACCGATTGCCAAAGTGGAAATATTGGTACCGTCAGACATGATCGGCAATGTCATGGAACTGGTGCAGAACCGCCGCGGCGTATATCAGACCATGGAATATCTTGATGAAACAAGAGTCGATCTCCATTATAAAATTCCGCTTTCTGAAATCATCTTCGACTTCTTTGACAAACTGAAATCGAGCACAAAGGGATATGCATCTCTTGATTATCAGCTTTGCGGATACGAAAAGACAGATGCAGTCAAGCTTGATATCCTCCTGAACGGTGAGCTGATCGATGCACTTTCCATTATCGTGCACCGCAGCAATGCAGCTTCGAGAGGCAGGACTCTGGCTCAGAAACTGAAGGAAATCATTCCGCGTCAGCAGTTTGAAGTGCCGATCCAGGCAGCGATTGGAAGCAAGATTGTAGCCAGGGAAACAATCAAGGCATACAAGAAGGACGTTCTTGCCAAGTGCTATGGCGGCGACGTCTCCCGTAAGAAGAAACTTCTGGAAAAGCAGAAGGAAGGCAAGAAGAGGATGAAGCAGGTCGGGAGCGTTGAAATCCCTCAGGAAGCTTTCATGGCGGTGCTCAAAGATGACTAAGCCGCTCGGGCTTTACCTGCACATTCCCTTTTGTAGGAGCCGGTGTGCCTATTGTGATTTCTATTCCATCAGCAGAACGCCGGATACAAGATTCTCTGAAGCTTTGATCCGTGAAATTGAAATGAAGAGTGCAGGCTTTAAGGACAGAGTCTGTGACACTATTTACTTTGGAGGCGGAACCCCGTCGACGCTGACCGGCATGCAGCTTTCGGAAATTATGGAAGCTCTTTACAAAAACTTCCATATTTCCGATCAGGCTGAAATTACGATGGAAATGAATCCCTGCGACATGACAGAAGAATACCTGGCAAATGCCCGCCGTCTGGGCATCAACAGGCTTTCTGTCGGTGTGCAGTCACATAATGATTACCTGCTGAAGGCTATAGACAGGAGGCATGATTCAAAGGCTGCTGAAGAAGCTGTGAAGCGCGCCTATCGTCTGGGCTTCCATAATATCAGCATCGATCTCATGTATGAACTTCCCGGGCAGACACCGCTTGACTTTGAAAAAAGTTTGAAATGGGCTGTCCATCTTCCGATCAATCATCTGTCTGTCTACAGTCTGATCATTGAAAACGGGACAAAGTTCGGTCAGATGGCTGAAAGAGGAATCCTCAAAAGGCCGACGGAAGAAGAGAGCTGGGAAATGTATCAGATGATGTGCCGCATTCTTCCTCACTACGGCCTTGAAAGATATGAGATTTCCAGTTTTGCAAGAAAAGGATACAGATCAAGACATAATCTGAAGTATTGGGATTTATCCCATTACCTGGGATTGGGACCCGCGGCATGTTCAAGGATCGGACATGCAAGGAAAGAAAACAACCCGGGCGTCAGATTATATGAGAAAGAAGTTCTGTCTGGGAATCTTCCGCCGGAAGAAGTGGAGAATCTTTCTGTCAAAGATGAAATGGAAGAATACTGCTTCCTGCATCTTCGTACAAGAGAGGGAATCCCGCTTCAGGATTTTGAGGAAAGGTATGGATTTCCGATTGAGCACTGGTTCGGCAGGGAAATTGCCATGCTGAAAGAGAGGAAGCTTCTGAAGGAATCTTTGGGACATCTTTTTATGACGTATCATGGTGCTGCTTTGGGAAATTTCGTATTTGAACAGTTCATTATCGATGAATAGATCTTTACTCGATAATAATTTTATTCGTATCTTTCTTTTTTTCAGTATTTGTTTTATGATAGGAAGAAATAAATTTGACGTATTTTTATACGCACTTTGATTGGTGTAAAAATACAATAAGGGAGCACTGGGGCTTCATAGATACAGTAATGGGTCAAATCCAATCTGTGGTTCCAGGTGCTTTTTTATTTGGAGGAGGTATTCCATATGTCAGTTTCCTACATAGAAATCAATCGCAGTGCCCTTCGTCATAATTTGAGGGTTATCCGCAGTCATTTGCCGGCGCATGTGGATTGCACAGCAGTCGTTAAAGCAGATGCTTATGGTCATGGCGCTTCTGAAACGATGCGCATTGCTCTTGAAGAGGGATACAACTCAGCTGCTGTAGCCAGAGTAGAAGAAGGCGTGGCACTTAGGAAGGATGGATTCACCTGCCCTGTTTTCACATTGGGACTTCCGCTTCCTGAAGAAGCAGAAACAGCGGTAAAGTATGATTTAATTGTTCCTGTGGATGATACAGTGGAACTGGAACCTTTCGAAGAAGCGGCAGAGAGCCAGGGGAAAATACTTGAGGTATGGCTTCCTATTGATACGGGTATGAACCGGATAGGCACGCATCCTGAAGATGTAGAGGGCTTCCTTGAAAAATTAAAGAAATATCCGCATATCCATATCCATGGCACTTTTACGCACATGGCAAAAGCGGATATCCATGATAAAACTACAGCAAGAAAGCAGCTGGAAAAATTTGAGGAAGCTCTTTCCCATATGCCGCAAAGACTGGAGAAAGGATTTATCATTTCAGCCGCCAACAGTGCAGGCGTCCTTGACATGCCGGAGAGCTGGTATAATTTGGCAAGGCCCGGAATCATTCTTTACGGGCCGCATCCCTCCGATGAAATGGACAACATGTGGGATCTGGAGTATCCGATGCGCCTCATCAGCCATATTACCCATGTGCAGGTTCTCCGCAAAGGAGAGGCGATTGGCTACGGCGGGACATATGTAGCGGAAGAAGATATGAGAACAGCAACAATCCCGATCGGGTATGCGGATGGATTCCACAGGGCTCTTTCCAATAAGGGAAGTGTCCTGGTCAACGGAAAGAGGCACCGCATCATTGGACGCATATGCATGGACCAGATGATGATTGCAGCTGGTGATGATGTCCAGGTGGGGGATGAAGTCGTTCTCCTTGGCCGTCAGGGAGACGAAGTGATCTATCCGGAAGAAATTGCTGCCATAGTAAATACCATACCGCATGAAGTCATGTGCGGGCTGAAGCGGGTTCCAAGAATCTATGTAGATGAATAAATAATGGATGCAGGGCACCCGGGCTGTTCCTTTTCAGGCAGTAAGATCTATGGTATAATTAATCTCGTTAAGCGCCTATAGCTCAGGGGATAGAGCACCGGTCTCCGGAACCGGGTGCGAGGGTTCGAATCCCTCTAGGCGCTCCATTGATGACAACCGATTTGATCGGATTTATATAAGAGAAAATTCACTCCTCTATGGAGTGTTTTTCTTTACATTTTATTTGGCTTGAAAGGAGACAGTCATGGGAAATGAGAAGGATGCAAGAGAATTGATCAATGAGAATCTGACTGATGAAGAAATGCAGGATCTCATGGCTTCATACAAGAAGGAACTGGCACATGTTTACAAGATGGCAAGTGCCAAAAAAGCGGCCCTTGTCAGAAGAAATCTGCCGTATATCAAAGCAGAACTTGAAAAATGCGACCAGGAAATGAGAGAAGATATAGAGGCTTTGAAACACAAGTATGGCATTCATTATTAATCGGTAAAATTTGTAAAAAAAAAATTTGCCGTGGGGACTAGAAATATGAAGAGTGTCATGCTATAATAACTTACGTCTTCCGAACAGTACATTTGATCAAATCCGAAATAAAAAAAGATTTGACAAAAACAAATTGGAATGATATAATACTATTCGTTGAACGGATCATTAGCTCAGTTGGTAGAGCACCTGACTCTTAATCAGGGTGTCCGGGGTTCGAACCCCTGATGATCCACCAGAACATTTCTAGGCGAACACTGTATGATTACAGGGTTCGCTATTTTTTTGTTTGCAACGTAATTGTAGAAGACTTCAATGTAGTCATCGTAGACAACAATGTGGTTGATGAAATCCCAGAAGACGTTCAGATCACTTCCACCAGCAGACTTCCTGGCAAGCTGTACGAAGTAGAATTCAATGGCATCTTCTGTGAGAGTCAGGTCTTTCTTCACCAGCTGCTCATGGCTGATTTGAGATTCAAGCTCTTTTTTTCTGGCTTCCAGGTCATGGAGAGTCTTTGCCAGCTCTTCACTGCTGATACCATTGGAAATGGCTGTGATGATGTTGGTGATTTTCCTCTTTGCGTCTGAAAGCTCCTGCTCCATGGCTTTGATTTTAAGCTCTTCTGAGTCATCGCTCTGGGCAAGCATGGCTTGATGTGCAATCTCTTTTCTCCATTCCGGCGTGTTAAGTATCTGCAGTGTTTTGTCATAGATGAGCTTTTCAATCATGTCTCTGCTGACGTTCTTTGCTCCGCATGGCTCCTTTGCCTGTCTTGCAGAGTGGTTCATCGAGCTGCAGCGGTAGTAGTAGTAGGTCTTTCTGCTTTTGGATGTGCCTGACATGCCTGTCATGGTGGAGCCACATCTGCCACAGTAAATCTTTCCGGTCAGCACATAGTCATCCGGATTCTTTCTGGTGTTCTTTCTGAATGTTTTCTGCACTTTATCAAACAACTCCTCTGTGATTAGCGGCGTGGTAAATGCCGGGTACTGCTTGCCATCCCATGTGAATGTGCCTGTGTAGATACGATTCTTTAGGATCTTTGTCACCTGCTCTGGGCGAAACCTTCTTCCATAGGTGGTGATGTAGCCTTTTTCGTTGAGCCATCTGGCAATCTCCACTCTGCTCTTTCCGCCCAGGGCGGCTTCATAGATGCGAGGGATGAGTGGAGATGTCACTGCATCCGGCACGAGATGGTTTGCATCATCCTTCTTATAGCCGAAAGGGATGCATGTGCCTGTCCACTTGTGTTCCAGCACGTTGTCGGTCAAGCCTCTCTTTACCTTCTGGGCAAGCTCAGCGGAATAATACTCTGCATAGCCTTCCAGGACGGATTCAAGGATAATACCGGATGGCGTGTCTTCTATGTGCTCTTTGGCAGACAGTACCTTGACTCCATTCTTTTTCAGTTTGTTCTTATAGACAGCAGAGTCATAGCGACTGCGAGAGAAGCGGTCTAGGGTATAAACAATGACATAGTCAAAAATACGCTTATTTGAGTCTCTAATGAGCTTCTGGAAGGACGGCCTATTATCTGTACGTGCTGACAGTGCTCTGTCGGTGTAGGTATTGATAACGTCCAAATTTGATCGTTTTGCAAAGGCGGTACACTCACGAATCTGACCTTCTATGGATTCTTCTCTCTGCCTGTCGGATGAATAACGTGCATAGATGACTGCTCTCTTATTCTCCATGATTTCTCCTTGTTAAAAAGTGCCAAAAGTACCAATGAAGAAAAGGCTTGTTTGCATTTTCACGGCTTTTTACAAATGAAGCTCCATCTCCGGATGGGGCTTTTTTTAGTTGCAAGTGGTTGCAAGTTGGTTGCAAGTTGTTGCAAGTTTTGCAATAACTTGATAATGGTTACTGGCTGACCATTATGACTCGATAATGGTCAATGGCTTACCATTATTGAATCATGGCATGCTTACAATACCATTATGAATGGCGAATTTTTAAGGGTATCAAAACTTTCTTCTGCTCTCTACCACTCTGCCAATGATTCTGACTGGAAGGCTCTCAATCTCAGCATTGGAGTAAAAGTGTGGGGAGTAGGCTGCCACGTTGTGACCAACCAGCGTAATTCCTTCTCTTGATTTCTGTACTTCTTTAATGGTGGCATCGTTACCATTCACAAGCACAATGGCAATGTTTCCGCTGTCCACATCCGGCTGTTGCTTTACTATAACTGTGTCACCATCTCTTAAAGTTGGCTCCATGGAGCTGCCGGAAGCACGCAGAGCAAAGAATGTGCCTGTGGCAGCCATAGATGGTGGAATTTCTTCATAATCTACTATATCCGATTCCTGTATAGCTTCCAGCGGAATTCCTGCAACTACCTTACCAACCACAGGTATTTTTACACCTTGATGTGGGCTTTCTTTCTTAATAGTGTCTTTTCCTGTCAAAAGATAATCGGTAGAAACATGAAATATTTCTGCAATTTTTACTGCTTCATCATCTCTGAGTGGTCTAAGTCCATTTTCAATCCTATTCATTACACTGATGTTCAGACCAACCTTTTCGGCAAGCTCTTTTTGGTTTATCTCTCTGGACTCACGAAGTAATACTATTCTCCTGCCTACTGTCATTCTTCTCACCTGATTTCCCTTTCAGCAACAATCTCTACTATTATTATAAATGTTTCCATTTTGGAAAACAAAGAATATTGCTAAAAAAGAAATTATTATTGAAATCAGCATTGACATTTCTAAAACAGAAATCTATAATAGAGAAAATGATTGCTAAAACAGAAATGAAAGGGGGTGAGCAGGTATGAGCGAAAACACTATCAATCTGGGCTTCATTAAGAATCGGAGAATGGAGCTTAAACTCACTTTGGCAGACATGGCAAAAGCACTTGGATTTGCGAGTGGAGCCAATTATTACAAGTATGAAAGTGGTAGTTATAAATTCACTGCAAACATGTTGCCCATATTGGCAAGTGTATTGAAATGCAAAATTGATGATTTTTTTTACTTCAATAATTGCTAAAATAGAAATTTACGGAAATACAAGTAATTAAGAAGGAGAAAAAACAAGGAGGAAGGGCTATGACAGAGAAGGAGTTTAATGCTAACTGCATCAAGAGCATGGAAACTGAGCCAAACGTAAGATTCGGAGGAATCCTCTGCCTCATGCACTATCCAGTGCCAGAGTGGGCAGAAGAAGGGACTACAGACGTAGATAAAAGTCTCTATGAACACTTCAAGAGCCATGAGTACATTGTTGTTTTTGTCTACCGCTACACCAGAGGGAAGCATGTGGGAGAAGTGAACTGGAGGAGAGAATCGCCACGTTTTGAATTCAGCGACAGGAATAAGGCAGAAGCGTTTTTTGAAAAGACTGCGAATGAAATTCCGTGCACAGTAGAAGGGAGAAGAGAAGAATGAATGAACTTGAAATTTTTAACAATCCAAAATTTGGAAACATCAGAGCATTGAGCATTAACGATGAACCATGGTTTGTGGGCAGAGATATTGCAGAAGCTCTTGGTTACAGTAACACCAGTAAGGCCATTGGAGACCATGTTGACGAGGAAGACAAGGGGGTAACGAAACGTTATACCCTTGGTGGGGCACAGGAAATGACAGTCATTAATGAATCCGGACTCTACAGTCTCATCCTTTCAAGTAAGCTCCCAGAAGCGAAAGAGTTTAAACGCTGGGTGACAAGCGAAGTGCTTCCCACCATCCGGAAAACTGGCGGCGTGTATGCCACTGATGCGGCCATTGAGAAGACCATGGAAGACCCAGACTACATGATTGGGATTCTGCAGAAGCTGAAAGCCGAAAGAGCAAAGCGGCAGGAAGCGGAGAAACAGATTGAGGCAGACAAGCCGAAAGTGGTTTTTGCAGATGCGGTATCAGTGAGTAAGACTTCCATCCTCATCGGAGACCTTGCCAAGATTCTGAGAGGAAACGGCGTGACGATTGGTCAGAATCGCTTGTTCGCATGGATGCGTGATAACGGCTACCTGATTAAATCCAAAGGCGTTTCATACAACATGCCAAACACAGAGAGCGATGGAGATGGGCCTTTTCAAGGTAAAGGAAGGGAGCTACATCAACAGCAATGGTGTGACAGTTGTCACCAAGACAACCAAGGTCACTGGCAAAGGCCAGCAGTATTTTATTAACAAGTTTTTGGAAAAGAACCTGAAAAAAGCTGAATGAGGAAACCGCTATGAGGAAGGCGGTCAAAGTCAGCAAAGAGGAACAGGCCCAGCTTGAAATCATCGCAGACACGATTGAGTACGCAAGGAAAAGGAAGCATCTCACCATGTGCCGCACATGCCAGAAGGCAGGAGTCTCAGACAGTGCGTACAGTGCTTACATGGCTTACAAGACAGCCAACCTTGCAACGCTCATCAAAATCTGCAACGTGGTGGGGCTTGAAATCATCCTACAGGAGAAAGAGACAAATTAAAAAGGTTCAGACATCTGCACATGTCTGAACCAGAGATGGAAGAAATGAAACGTCAAACTTCCATCTCCATTATATCAAATGGAGGATAAAAATGGAAATCTCAGAAGAGAATGTGAAGTTTCTGCTTAAAGACCTTGAATGGCTGAGAAAGAGAGCTGCTGAGAAGCAGTCCTACATGGGAGATGGCGGATTCATCCGGATGGAATATGTAGGCAAGGAAGATGCTTTTGAAAGGGCCATCACTCTTGTGAAACGTGCGGCTGGAATGGAGGAATAAACCATGAGGAAATGGAAGAGAATTGGAGCCATTGCCATTCTGATTGCTTGTGCGGCCTATGCTTTCATGGACTGTCACGGCGAGGAGCCACTGGTGGAGTACAAAGTGGAGGCTGACAGCGGAGACACGCTGTGGGGGATGTGTGCGAAGGTAGCTTCTGACAAGGACAATATGCAGGAAGTAGTCTACCGGGCCATGCAGGAAAACCACATCGAGCGTCCGGGGGATTTACAGCCGGGCCAGACCATTGTTATCAGGGTAAAGCCAATAAAGGAGCAAGCATGACAGTAAGAATCACTGACTCCCACGATTGGGAGAACCACATGGTTGTGGACAGGTATTGGGATGACGATGAGATTGAGAGGGATACTCTCATCGCTGACGAAGAATCCGAGGAAGAAATGTTCAATGAAGCCTTTCTTGATGATGACTTCATTGATGATGACTTCATTGATGATGATGCAGGAGATGATGTCGAATGAGACCAGTGGACACGGCCCAGCCATACAACATGGTGCCCATCCATTTCATACAGTTTGCACTTGACGCACTCAAAGATCCTGAATACAGAAGGGAGTTTGAGGAATGGCGTAAGGAGAAGCATAAGAATGACACCAGGGAGGAAAGAGAATGAAGAAGATTGTGAAGGTTGTAATGAAAGACAGTAAGAGTGTGCTCGAAGCATCTCAGAATGTTGAGTTTGACGATGTGATGAAGGCGTTTTTCTTCATGGCACATGCCACTGTCTGCAGATACGGCGTAAAGAAGAAATATATCAGGAAGTCCATGAAGGCGTTTCTTGCCATGGACGATGATGAAAGAGAAGAAGTACTGGATTACTGGGAGGAAATGAGACATGGAAACGATTGAAGCTAAGGATGTGAAGGTGCTGAGCATCGCAGACCCACGGTTTACAACAATGGACTTGAACGTGGCATGGAACGAGTCTGAACTTGAACGCTCTGCAAAGATCTACGCTGAAAGGTTTAAAGGCCTTCTGGTGACAGAAGACAACCTTGACGAGATGAAACATGCAGCCATGGAGCTGACTCACACCAGAAAGAAGCTGGATAAGTTTAGGACTGAGGGAAGGAAGCAGCTGCAGAAGCCAGTTGAACAGTTTACTGCAGAAGTGGACTACCTGAAAAGCATCATTACAGGGGTAGAGAATCCGCTACGTGCCCAGCTCAATGAGTTTGAACAGAAGAGAATCGAGCGGCTGAGAGAAGCGGTCAAGAGCGAGTACCAGAAGAAAGCCTCTGCCATGGGCCTTGATGCGGCACGTTTCCGGTACGATTTCCCAGAAAAGATTTACAACAAGACAGCAAAGTGGGCTGACATCTGCAACATCATTGATGAAATCATCAAGAACCAGCTCATTGAGCAGAAGCAGGATGACGATAGGGAAGAAATGCTCGACCAGAAGAAAGAGATGCTTTCCATGTACATTCTCATGCTCAATGAGAAGTACCGACTGGCCACTCCGCTCAGCTTTGAAAGAATCTTCACCAGCCCAGCGGCCTTTGAATTCCGCTCTATCAAAGAGCTGAAACAGGAAGCGGATGAAGCATTTTCCAATCAATCCAAGATTGAACAGGCAGCAAAGGAAACAGCCGAGCCAAAGGAAGCCGATAAACACGAGCCAGAAGCGAAAGCCAATACTATATCGGAAAATACAGGAAATAAGAAAACAAACATCATCCTGGTGAGATTCACTGTCACTGATCCGGTAAGAGCCAATGTGCTGAAAAAGAACCTGATGACTATGAACATGGTCGATAAAGCCGTGAAGTGTGAGATTCTGGAGGATAAAAATGTATGAAGGCTTAGTGAGGGAATTTCACAACTATCTGCTGGACATGTTTGTGAAAGCCAACACTCCAGAAGAAGAGATGGTCATAAAGGCTATTATGAACCAGTATCACAGAACCTTTGGGTTCATCATTCCGGATGAAGATGTTGTGGAAGCTATCCGGAACAAATACAAAGAAGGAGAAAAAGATGGAAGCAAAACAGTTTGATGGTTACATGATGTCTGATGATACATCCAAGCTCTTTGAAGCACTGGCACTCGCCCAGGGAGCCATGAGCAACGCAAAGAAGGATAGTGCCAATCCTTTTTTCAATTCAAGCTACAGCACACTGGCATCCGTGCTTGATGCCATCCGTGAACCTTTCGCAAAGAATGGGCTGGCCATTCTGCAGCCCATTGGTGAGATTGGCGTGGATGGCCGCATCACAGTGACCACCATTCTCAGCCATAAATCCGGCCAGTTTATTGAGTCGACTATCAAGATGCCAATCGTTGGGAAAAACAACAGGATGACTCCACAGGATGTGGGGAGTGCCATCACCTATGCAAGACGCTACTCACTTTCCGCACTGGTGGGCATCTCCCAGGCTGATGATGACGATGACGGAAACAAGGCTTCCAGTGCTATTGAAATCAATAAAGGCCAGCAGAGACAGCCCATGAGAGACCATGGAAAAGAAAGTGCGGAGGGTTCTGCCAACCTTAAAATCCTTCTGGGCATGATTTCCAGAAAAGGCTACAATCCAGAAGAATTTATCAAGGTGGTCAACCAGAAGCAGATTTACGAGCTGACCAATGGCGATGTGGAAAGAGACATCATGTATTTTGACAACGTGAAAGACTCAGCTTGCAACTACTTTGAACAGTACCTTAAAGCAAAGGCAGAAGCGGAAAAACAGACTGCTAAGAAATGAAAGCAGACATCAAGTCAATCAAGGTGACTTTTGACTCTCTCAGCACGGCTCTCCTGCTCATCACAGTGGACAAGAAAGCACTCAAATCCATGCCGGATGCATCGAAGCCTTTGACACTGGAAATCACCAGGAAGAAGAAGGCAAGGGCGCTTTCAGCCAATGCACTCATGTGGGAGCTGTGCGATGAAATAGCCAGGATGACAGGCACCACGAAAGAGGATGTGTACAAAGCGGCCATCCTTTCTGCAGGAGTATTCACCACTGTGGCGGTCAAGAACGCTGTGGTGGATGCCATGATTGACAGATGGGAGTCATCCGGTCTGGGCAACCAGGCGGTAGTGTCAAAGTCAGGCCATGGCTATACAGAACTGATGCTGTACTTTGGCTCATCCACCTACAGTACAGAAGAGATGGGCCGCTTGATTGACTATTTACAACTCGAAAGGAATGAGCAATGCGGATAAGGCTGCATGACAGAGGATATAAAGCGATGTGCAGGCTCGTGGATCTGAGAGACAACCACTCATGCATCATCTGCGGCAATCCAGAAGTCCAACACCACCACGTTGTTTTCCGCTCACATGGTGGTTCTGATACTTTAGGGAACCTTGTCTGCTTGTGCCCATCCTGTCATTCCATCTATGCCCATGGAGAGCACGAGAAGTATTGGGCACAGCAGTTTACTGAATATCTTGAATCAGACAAGTGTAGGACGTTTGAGGAGGGTAAAAAGAATGAAATCAAAAGGATTATTGGCAGATATAGGCGATAAGAGGCTTACTGCAAGAGAAGCCATCCGGATGATAAAGGATGGGAAAAGGCTGATGATTGTCTGCTATCCGTATGACGGAAACGCAGAGAACAGGTCTAAGGCGTGGGAATGGGTGACTAAAATCAATGATGCCTTCCCAAACCTTGATGGATTCAATTTTTCATCCATGTGCAGGTACAAAAGGAAACAGGGCGGTAAATATCTCACAGATTTGCATGTCGGCTCACTGGCGCAGGGCGCAATAGCATTGCGGAAATGTGATGCAATCTTCATAGCAGGAGAATGGCATGACAGCCTTGAATGTTTCATGGGCTGCCTTGTCAGTCAGCTTTGCGGAATTCCTGCTATTGAGTTAAAGGCTGAAATAGGAGATGGGCCAGATTCGATTGAGTTTCGTGAAATCCGTCTACCTGATGAGATGCCTAATGCATGAATGGAGGGTCCCCACATGGCAGACAAAGGGAACTGGTTAAAACTCTACAGGTCAATCCTTGATGATGATTTATGGAAGCAAGGCTCAAACGTGCAGAGAGTGCTCATGATCACTCTGCTTGCAAAGGCATGGTGGAAACCAGGGACTTACATCTGGGCAGGTCATCCGGTGGAAATTCAACCAGGCCAACTTGTCACATCACTTGCTGAATTGACGAAATTATGCTTAGCAAGCACTTCAACAATCAGAACTGCTTTATCTAACATTCAAATGGCAGGCTTTTTGACAATCAAATCAACAAACAGAGGAAGGCTGATAACCATAGTAAATTGGGGCAAATATCAGCAGGATGCTCAGACAGTTGACAAGCCAAATCGCAAGCCAGCCACAAGCCAATCGCAATCAGAAGGTAAAAATTTAGCAAGCCAATCGCAAGCCAATCGCAAGCCAGACTCTTCATATAATATGTATAAAAATATAAAAGAAGATAAGAAGGGAAAGATTTATAAAAGAAATAAAGAAATCTATAGAGGGACTTCTGCTGACTTCAAGTCCTTTGCAGGTGACAACCAACAGCTCTTTGATGCTCTTGAAGGATGGAGCGAGATGAGAGTAAGGCTAAAAAAGCCGCTCACTGAAATGGCAGTGAAGCTGAATCTCAACAAGCTGCGTGAAATGAGCAAAGGAGATGAAGCGGCTATGGTGGAAATTGTGAATCAGTCCATCATGAATAGCTGGCAGTCATTTTTCCCGCTCAAAAATCAACCAGAAGGGCACCAGGAAGCGTCGCAAGAGGACAGGCGTAGAAGAATCAAGGAAGCGTTAGAGAAAGGAGGAGGATGGTCAGCATGGACGAATCATCAAAACGGCTGATAGACCATATCAGAAGCATCGGTTATGACATCCTGGAAGAAGAACCACAGCCGGAAAGCAAGAAATCAGAGCATTTAAAAAGGGTTCGAGCTAGTGGGATTCCTAAAATGTACTTCAATGCGACCTTTGAAGACATCACTTCCAAAGGCTGCCCAGAAACAGTCAGACCTATGGTAGAGGATGCACGGCGGTATGCGAAGCACCTGAAAGAGAATGCTGAGAAAGGCATGGGGCTTCTGTTCTTTGGAGAAGTAGGCCGCATGAAGACCACACTTGCATGTTGTGTGGCGAATGAAGCCATTAAGCAGGGGATGGGTGTGTTCTTCATCAGCATGCCGGAACTTCTGGACAACATGATCTCCATGTCAAAGAGTCGAGACAGCACTGAGCTGGTGAGATTCGAGGAGAAAATCAAGAACGTCACGTTTCTGATTCTTGATGACTTTGGGGCGGAATATCCAAAAGACTGGGTGCTGAATAAAGTGGATGCAATCATCACGAATCGTTACAACAACATGAAGCCGGTCATCATTACAACCAACATGCTCCCTGATGAGATTCAAGAGCGGTATGTACAGCGAGTATTTGACAGGCTGAGAAGCACAAGCAAGGTTATTGGCACCTATGGGGCTAGTCTCCGTAAGGATGCAGAGTAGGAGGAAATCATGAATACAGTACAGATTATTGGGAATCTGACAAAAGACCCAGTGGTAAGACAGACAAAAGGAGGAAAGTCGGTAGCGTCCTTTACAGTAGCCACCAACCAGAACTACACAACTCCCCAGGACGAAAAGAAACAGCTTACTGATTATGTGAATGTAGTGGTTTGGGGGCCTACGGCGGTCACTGTAGGCCAGCAGCTCAATAAAGGCCGCTATGTCTATGTGCAGGGAAGGATGAGCACAAGGTCTTACGATGACCAGCAGGGCGTGAAGCACTACATCACAGAAGTAATAGCAAGCGTGGTGGCTCTGCCTTTACAGGCACCCAAACAGGCCTATGGACAGCAGTCCTACAGCCAGAATGCAGGATATAGTCAGCCATCCGCTCCACAGCAGAGTGCACCTAATTGGGGACAGTTTGGAGAACAGGCACCACAACAGAATGCGTTTGGCAACAGCAATCCGACCTACGGCCCATCCGGTAATGCTGAAGACATTCCCTTTTGATGGAGGAACACATGGAGACATCTGACTGGCAGAAAATGATGCTCAAACTATGGGGAATCATTGGCATGGAGAACATGCTGAACAACAGGGAGGCCAACAAAAACGGCGAGATGGCAGTGTCCTTCTGGCACATGCCAAACAAAGACATCAAGGCATTTCACCTTGTGGTCAAGATTTTCAAGGATGCCCACTGTGCCAAACATGGACTGATCCGGATTACCAGCGTGGCTGAAATCAAAGGGGAGTTTCTCCCAGGGACGCACAACGCACTGGAAATTCCGAGCAACGATTCAGAACGTGCCGCACGGCTTGTGGCTGATTACCTTCGGAATAGATTTCTGGACATCCGCAATGAACTGAAAGAGGGAGGGGTTTGATGAACGAAATCCTTTATTACACGGAATTGCATAAGGCAAAAGGCATTAAAGCTTGCCCACACTGTGGGAGCATGGAATTGTGCATGGTTGAGTGTCTTTACTATCTGCGTGAAGGCGTGAAAGGCTTCTGCATCCACTGTGACAGCTGTGGAGCTGATGGGCCTATGGAGAAGGTGGAGCTTGATGCTGCTGATGCCTGGAACAAGAGAAGCGAGGAAGCGGCGGCACCAAAGCCAGTGAAGAAGACCACCAGACGCAAAAAAGCTGATTCGTAACCAGGGAGGAACACCATGGAAGAAGGAGAAAGAATCAAGCGTATCCAGAGCTACATTGACATTAAACTGAAAGACACTGAGAAAGCCATCCGGAAATACAAGGAAAGGGAAGATTACCTTGAATCGGACTACAACTATCTCAAAGGCTACAGGGATGCCATGGAGGATGCCCAGATCTATGTCACGTGCCCAGCACCAGCGGATGGACGCTATGTAGCCGAGATGGAAAAGAAGATTCACAAACTTCCATACAGGCTTGCCAGAATGTATGGCTTAATTAGGAGAAGCAGGCGGTACGTCCGATTCTACTTTGAGCAAGAGGCACTGTTGAAAGAATGGAATGAGCATAAAGATCCCACCATCAACTACAGATTCAAGGATGGAAAAATTGTAGAAGAAAGTTGGAGTCCTAATGAGAGAGATTAAGCGTAACAAGATGAAGCTATTTGACTTGCTGGCTCACATCTACAGGTATGAGTGGATATACATTTTTACAGATAATTTGGAAAACGAGTGGGAAGGCGTTGTGTATGAGCTGATTGATGAGGATAAAGTCAGGGCGGCGGCTGACAACGAAAAAACTCAGCTGCTTGTAAGCACCATGGGGCAATACATCGTTGAGGATATTTTCATAAGGTGGCTTAAAAGGAGAGCCACTGTTTTCATTGAAGTCAAGAAAGACGAGGAGGAATAATCATGGCGTACAAACTGAAAAAGATTTCTGCAAAGGGTAGAATCGACAACATCAAATCAAGCATCAATGCTCTGTTTCTGGGCAACGTAAAGACAGAAACGGATGCAGAACTCTATGCAAAGGTAATCACAGGAATCCTTGACTACTATGTTGGCATCGTCAAAGGCAGGAAGACCATGGATAATCTGCTGGCTCTGGTTGATGGTGATGCACCTGGAAACAAAGCAGAGAAATCAGAAGAGGAAGAAGAATGTGTGGAACCATCAATCACACACATTGAGGAGGATGTGGAAGACGTTGAGCCACAGGAAGCTGTGGAAGTAAACCCTACTGTGCAGGTGAAGAGGAGGGGGAGACTACCAAAGAAGCATCTGACTGTGTAGAACACAAAAGCACAAAGCTGTTTAAAGCGTATAAAAAGTGGATGAATCCGGATGGGCTGAGAAAAGTGACATACTGGATGGAGCAAGGAATTACTCTTGCACAGCTTGCCGTTAGAATGGAAATCAGCAGACAGACACTGTTTAATTGGAAGCACAGATTTCCGGAATTTAGCCAGGCCATTGATGAAGGCATAGACAACGAGCATAACGGAGAAGTAGTCAGGCTCAGACACTGCAAGCAGTGCGGCAAGCCATTCATCCCACTCAGCTGCACAATAGACGCTTATGGTTTTCATGTGGCTGGTGAAGAATTCTGCTCTATTCAATGCACTGATGAGTATTATGGTTATACGCCAGGGAAGGTGCAGCATGGCGTAGGAAAGAGAGGAAAAGAACATGAGAAAATTTGAGTATGCAAAAGATAATCCCTATGGAGATTTTGGACTGCCACGCAGAAGCACAAAGAATGCTGCCGGATATGACTTTATTGCGCCTTATGATTTTACTGTTAAGCCAAATGAGACAGTGCTTGTTAAGACCTTTGTGAAATGCAAGATGCCACCTGACTTCTATCTGAAAATCTATGCAAGGAGCAGTTGGGGAGTGAAGCGGCACATGGAGATGCGGTATTCCGGAATCATTGACGCTGACTATTATGGGAATCCAACAGACGATGGAAACATCACTTTGGCCATTCACAACTTTGGGGATACTGCCCAGCATGTCAGCAAAGGAGAAAAAATCTGCCAGGGAATCTTCATGAAGTACTACCGGACAGAAGATGACGATGCAGATGGTACAAGGGTTGGTGCCTTTGGGAGTACTGGAAAATGATTACCGCATTGACTCTATTCGCAGGAATGTTTATTGGAGCATTTATTGCAACTCTGGTGCTGAGTGCGGTTATGATTAACAGCCTTAAAAGGAGGAAATAACATGGCAGTAAGCATTTTAAGGTTCCCACGTGGAGTAATTGTTCCGCTCTTTGTTGAGAGCAAAGTAACGGATGGTTTCAAAAACAAAATCAGGAAATCATTCAAAGGATACACAGAAGGAACAAACAGCAAGTATCTGATGGAGGATAAACTGAGCTACATTGACAGCATCCGTGAGCTTAACTTCCCTGTTTCCGGTGAGGACATTATCAAAGATGCACTCTTCCAGGAATTTGTAGAAAACGATGATCCAAATGAAATCCTTCCTTTTGAGCCGGATGAAATCGAGGGAATGATTGACGAAGGAGTGAGAAGAGCAAGAACCGAGTGGTCTGTGTACGATGGGGATGAGAAGCTGGGCAAGGCGGCAATCCCATTTATCTATGCCGCCATTGAGGAAGTCATGAAGTATGGTGAGGAACAGTGACAATCCATCTCGAATTTGATGGAGAGTTACCTACACTGAACCAGTACATCCACAAGTCCAACCAGTCAAGGTGGGCGGCGGCTACGTTGAAACGAGACTACACAGAAGAGTGCTCACTGGTCTTCCAGGCACAGGCACGAGGAAGGAAGATTAGTAAGCACTGCACTGTTGTGGTCAAGATTTACGGAAATAGGCGCACGGATGATGACAATGAGTTTCATAAGCTCAAATACATCATGGATGGTTTAGTGGAAGCAGGAATCATTCCGGATGACAGCAAGCGGTATGTGCACATCCTTCCAGAGTGTCTACTGTCCGAAAGGAAACAGGGAAGGAAGCGTGTGGAGTATGTGACCATTGATTTGATTGAGGATGAAGGTGGAGCATGAGAGCTGATGAATATTTAATGGCTGTCAGAAATCGTGGCATCCTGATTGACAAGCTGATTAAAGACAAAGAGACACTGTACACACAGTATGGTTCCATCAAGGCTGTAGACTACAGCAAGGACAAGGTGGATGGTTCTCACACAGAAGACCTTTCCGGGCTGGTGGAGCAGATTGAGGAAGCAAGGAACAGACTCAATGTCAGAATCACAAAAGAGATGCTGATGTTTGAGAAAGAGAAGCTCCTGGCAGTTTCCATGATACTCAGCATAGGGAATTGCGGCGGTAAGACTGCCAATGTGCAGAGAGTATTGCTTGACTACTATGTGCATCACGTTGATTACAAAGACATTGCAGGGCAGATGGGCTACTCGAAGCGAAGCGTTGAACGATTAAGCCGCCAGGGAGTGCGAGAAATCCAAGCAATTATCGACTCTTCCAAGCTCAACAGCCTTGAAAAGATATTCACTTAACACCAAAACTTGTCGTTTTTTGTCGCAAAATGTCGTGATTTGTCGTGATTTGTCGTAAAATGTCGCTGAGAAATGTGCTAAAATGATAGTGTAAGAAAAAGGGAAAACCCTCATGGTAACTCGCTCATTCATTCTCATGTCTTTTTCTTACGTTCATCTCCTCCTTGAAACGTGGCACCACTGCCCATGGTGCTACGGAATATAACAGCACTGTCTCAGCGATGGTGCTGTTTTTATATGCGTTTAAAAGAAAGAGAGTTGAAACTCATGGGGCGAAGAGGAGCATACAAAGAATGGATTACTCCGGATGGATTACAGAAAGTAGCTGACTGGCTGGCACAAGGCCTTACAGATAAACAGCTTGCTATGAAGATTGGTATCAATCCAAGTACTCTTTACGAGTGGGAAAACAAATTCCCAGAATTCAAGCAGACTGTTGAGAAAGGTAAGGACAAGGCCGATGAGTCAGTTGAGAATGCCTTGTTCAAGACTGCTGTTGGAGACTGCTACCAGGAAGAGAAGACAACAGTCCTTAACAAGAAAGGCGAAGTCATGCGCACAATCATCAAGCGAAAGAAGATTGCACCTAATGCCACAGCCGCCATGTGCTGGCTGAAACACAAGCATCCCGAAAAGTGGGGTGACTGGTAATGGCAGAAGGATGGGCAATCAAATTCTACAAATCTCCACAATGGAGAACCTTGCGTCAATCCTTAGTGATTGAGCGAGGAGCGAAGTGTGAGATGTGCGGCAGGTCATTCGCACTCAATCCAAGTGAGCTGGTTGGCCACCACAAGATTGAGCTGACTCCCGAAAACATAACAAATCCGGATGTGGCACTCAATCCGAGCAACGTGATGATCATCTGCTCAGACTGCCACAACAAAATCCATGGAAGGTATGGTTACCACCAAGAGCAGAAGGTCTACCTGGTGTACGGCCCACCATGCTCTGGCAAGTCATCACTGGTTAGCCAGCTGAGTCATCGTGGAGACTTGATAGTCAATATGGACACAATCTACACGGCGATTTCAGGCCTACCGATGTATGACAAACCAAACGGATTAAAGAACATCGCATTCAAAGTGCGAGATGATTTGATTGAAATGATTTCCACTCGATATGGTAAGTGGGAGCAAGCTTTCATAGAAGGCGGCTATCCACTCAGAGCGGTAAGGGAAAGCATCATTGCTAAGACAGGAGCTGAACCAATCCTAAAGACTGCAAGCAAAGAAGAATGCATGAGTGCATGCGAGGAGCGAGGAGTCTTTGCGGATGAATGGAAAGGCTACGTCACGAAATGGTTTGACCAGTATCAGCCATGACTCCCCCGGTCGATGAAAATTTTCGCCTGAATATTGAACCGGGTGGGGGACTTTTTCCTGATTAAAAACGAGTTTTTGACTTTTTTTGATTTTAAAAAAGCAAGGGTTTTCAAAAATGGACAAGGTAGAGCGAGAGTACAGAAGAATCATGGATCTTTTCAAGGATTCAGACGCACAGACGCTGGCACTCATGGATGGACTCATCTGGGAAGCCGCAAGGACAAGAGTGAGGCTTGACGAGCTGGACAACATTGCAAAGAAATCCGGCTTAGTGAAGACTCATCCGAACATTCCCACCATGCAGAAAGAAATGCCAGTCGCTCGTGTGCTTCCAAAAGTCGAAGCCAGCTACACTAATATGATGTTTAAGCTCAGTAAGGCGTTGAAGAACGATGTCGATGAAGAAGACCTTGGACTTGAAGACTATGAGTAAGCACTCATGGATAAAAGACTACTATGATGCCATCCGGAAAGGTGAAATCATAGTAGGCTCACTGGTGAAGCTGCAGCTTGAAAAGCTCATTGATGAGATGGAAGACAAGGACATAGTCTTTGACACTCGTGACTCCGATAAACGAATCAAGTTTATTGAAAGCGAGTGCAGACATGTCCAGGCTCCTTTTTCCGGAAAGCCGTTCATCCTGATATTATGGCAGAAAGCCATTTTGGAAGCCTTCTACTCGTTCAAAGTCTACAGCGATGAGTCTGACAAGTACGTTAGAAAGTACAACAGGCTTCTCCTCATGGTTGGACGTAAGAATGGCAAATCACCATTCATCTCTGCCTGGTCACTGGCAGAATGGTTCTGTGGTGAGGCTGGCACCAACATTCTTTACGCATCCAATGACTATGAACAAGCAGGAATCCTGTTCAATGGTGCCAATGACATGAGAGACATTTCTCCCAAGATGTCAAAGTGCACTCATAAAAACCAGATGGGCATGTTCTTTGGGAATAAACGCAGACAGCATGCCAAAGGAAAATTCAGTTATCAGAATAAAGGAACAATCAAAAAACTCTCCGCTCACACCACTGCAAAGGAAGGTAAGAACATCAAGGTTGCATGTGTGGACGAAGTGCACGAAATGAAAGACAACACGTTGGTTATGCCTATCAGACAGGCACTATCAACGCAGGATGAACCTATATACATCGAGATTACCACAGAAGGATTCACTGATGGCGGCTATCTTGATGAAGAAATGAATGAAGCCAGAGCAGTCGTTACAGGAGAAAAGGACGATGAGCACTGGCTCATTTTCTTGTACCAGCAGGATTCCGAAAGCGAAATCTGGCAGAACAAGAAATCGTGGTACAAATCGAATCCCTCTCTGGGCACAGTCAAGAAATGGCATTTCCTGAAAGACATGGTGGAAGAAGCAAAGACCAATCCGAGCACAAAAGCATTCGTGCTGGCCAAAGACTTCAACGTCAAGCAGAATTCTTCCTCTGCCTGGCTTGACATGGCCACCATCGACAATCCAGAAACCTTTGACATTGAATCTCTCAAAGGCCAGTACTACATCGGAGGCATGGACTTTGCTGAGACCACAGATCTCTGCAATGCGAAGGCCATGTTTGTGAATCCACTGACGCAGGAGAAGAAAACACTCACCATGTACTTCATACCGGAAGTTAAAGCGGATGCACTCAAAGATGAAAGCACATCTGCACTCAATCCGGAAAAGAAAGATTACAGGGAATGGGAGAAAAAAGGCCTTGTGACCATCTGCAAAGGTTCAGAGGTTGATGCCAAAGACGTTGCGGCGTGGTTTGAATCACTCTACACCAACTACAACATGAAGCCGTTTGTTATCGGATATGATAACTGGCACTCGAAAGACTTTAAAAACGAAATTGCCTCTTTCTTTGGTGATGATGTGCTAGACAGAGTGCCCATGGATTTCAAGACGCTGTCTAATCCAATGAGCATGCTGCAGAGCGACCTAAAGAGGAAAGTGCTCAACTATAACAACAATGAAATTGATAGATGGTGCCTTTCCAATACATCTATCAAGCTCAATAACATTGGGCAGACAATGCCTGTCAAGAAATACGGCCAGTCCAAAAACAGAATTGATGGCTGTCTGGGATTCATTATTGCCTATGCAAGCTATTTTGCTTACAAGGGCGAGTATTTAACATTGCAACAGGAGGGTTGAATGTTTGACTACATAAAGAACTTATTTAGTAAGCACAAGCAGGAACAATCTCTTGTTGCAATTCTGGACGATTCCAGAGCACTGTTCTCCTATGGCGGTCAGAACATCTACATGTCTGACTTTGTGAACAACTGCATTGATAAAATCGCTACTGAGATTGGAAAGCTTTCCGTCATTTCAGTGGTTGAAGGCAGTGAATCCGTCAAAAGACAGAATGATGAAATCAGCAGACTGTTCAGATACAAGCCTAATCCGCTGCAGACCACGAAGGACTTCCTGGCATGCTGTGAATGGCTTAGACGTAAAGACTGCAACTGTTTCATCTATCCGGAATACGAGTGGGAGAAAGCCAGCGATGGAAGTTATTTTAAATACTACACAGCCTTCTGGCCGCTCAATCCAGAACAGATTGAATTTGGTGTGGATGACTCAAACAACATCTGGGAAGTCAAATTCTATTGGCGGTATGGCGGTTATGACATCGTGCCTTATAGAGACCTTGTGCATCTGAGATGGCGGCGAGGGAAGAACACCATCATAGGCGGCGGCTCTGATAACGGAATGCCGGACACCAGGGAGCTGTCTCAGTCCATATCTGCACTGTCCAACATCCTTGAAACAGTGCCAAAGAGCCTGGAAGCAACGCTGAAAATCAATGGTATCTACAACGCAAAGACCGTGGTTGATAAAGACAGGCTGGAAAAGATCCGCACTGATTTTGAAAACCACATCGCTTCTTCCAAGATGGGCATTGTGGCAACAGACCTACCAGGGGAATTCACTCCTGTGGCAATGACACCAACACACATTGATGACACTGTCATGCAGTTTCTTAAAAACATCATCCGTGAGCGTTATGGGATTTCAGAAGCTATGCTTTCAGGTGACTACACAGCAGAACAGCATGGTGCCTTTTATCAGTCTTGCATCGAGGATTTCCAGACGGAATTCGAGCAAGCCATGTCTTCCTGCCTGTTCACTCAGCGTGAACAGGATGTAGGCCATAGGATAAAAACCTACTATTCCAAAACTGCATTCATGACCAATCAGCAGAAGATTGAACTTGCCACATTGGGAACCAATGCAGGATTGTTTACAGTCAACCAGATTCTTGAAATGTTCGGCTATGAACCACAGCCGGATGGAGACAGAAAACTGCAGTCACTGAATTATGTTTCTACCGATATTGCTGACCAGTATCAGCTAAAGCTCAACGATGAGCAGAAAGGAACGCAGAATGAATAAAAACGATAAAGTATTAAGATTCTTTACACTGCCGGACATGAAGGTAGAGAAAAGAAATGCCAGTGAAGGAATTCCGGCACAGTACATTGTGCGTGGCCATGCGGCTGTGTTTAATCAGGAAACCGACATTTGCGGCTGGTTCTCAGAAGTCATCGCTCCTGGTGCTTTTGATAACTGCGACCTTACGGATGTGCCGCTTTTCACCAACCATGATGATTCTAAAATCCCTCTGGCCAGAAGCCGCCGCAATAATGGCAATTCCACCATGACTCTGGGAATTGATGAAACAGGGCTGTCCATCGAAGCAAGGCTTGATGTTGATAACAATCCAGAAGCCGCCGCACTCTACAGTGCTGTCAGCCGTGGGGATATTACAGGGATGTCCTTTTGCTTCCATCCGGATAAGGAAGCATGGGATTTTTCCAATGAAGACTATCCGAAACGCACTATCACATCCATCAGCAAGGTGTTTGAGGTTAGTGCAGTAAATAATCCTGCTTATGAAGGTACTGACATTTCAGCTCGTGACCGTGATGCATTGGACAATGCACGTAAAGAAGTGGAGACTGCCAGGTCACAGGCTTTGGACAAAGCCAAGAGCGAAGAGGAAATCGAAGTACTCAAATTAAAAAATGAAATTTTGTCTAAATGAAAGGAAAAACTGAAATGGAAAAACTTTTAGCACTCATCAAAGCAAAAAAAGACCATATCGCACAGCTGCAGGAAAGATCCAAGGCTTGCAACGATGTGAACGAACTCCGCTCCATCAACACTGAAATCGATTCCATCAACAAGGAAATCGAAAGTCTTAACTCTTTCCGTGCTTCCATCGAAACACCTGACCAGCGCACTGCTGCTGCTAACGCAGTAACCGAACAGCGTGACGATGCAGCTAAATTCAATCCGGCAACCGGATTCCACACTGTTGAAAAACCGGACGCAAAGAAAGACGCTGCAGAAGACAGAGCTGCCCAGAATGCAAAAGACCTTAAAGAAGGCCGCTCCGTAACTGTTGCATCTTCCAACATCATTCTCCCGACCTATGATGGCCAGAACATCAATCCGGCTTTCAAACAGGTATCCGACATTCTGAACCAGGCTGACGTTCTGTCTCTGCCTGGCGGCGAAGCTTATCGTGTACCTTACGAAATCGAAAATCCGGATGCCGGCTATACTGGTGAAGGTGAAAATGCGGCTACCGCTGAAACCAAATTCGGCTATGCCAACATTGCAAAGTCCAAGATTACTGCTTACGCAGAAATTACAGAAGAAATTGAAAAACTTCCTGCTATCGACTACGAAAGAGTAGTTGAAGATGGCGTTCGCAAATCCCTTATGAAGAAGGTTGTGAAGGAAATCGTTGCTGGTGATGGTGAAGCAAACCATCTGACTGGTATCCTCTCCGCAAAGGCTACTGCCATTGATGCATCTACCGACCTTTCCATTAAAGCCATCGACAACACCACACTCGATGAAATCGTCTTCTCCTATGGCGGCGATGAAGGTGTTGAAGCTAACGCAGTGCTGATTCTGAACAAGAAGACTCTGAAAGCCTTTGCCGCTCTCCGCTCTTCTGATGGTAAGCGTCTGCACAACATTGTTATCGACAGATCCGGTGGCACTGGCACCATCGACACAATTCCTTTTGTAATCAACTCTGTACTCCCTGCTTTCGCAGATGCTGATGCAGGTGCTTACGTAATGGCTTATGGCTCCCTGGCTAACTACCGCTTCACTGATTTCAGCCCACTGACCATTTCCAAGTCCACTGATTACAAATTCAAGGAAGGCATGATTGCATTCAAAGGCGTAATCTACGCTGGTGGCAACGTGGCAGCTCATAACGGCTTCATCCGTGTAAAGAAAGCCGCTACTACCTGATTTATTGATTTAACTGGAGGATAACATGGACGCAGATAAGCTGAAAAATCTACTCCACATTGACAGCGATTTGGAGCTGGCCAATGCAGTTGCTTATTCAAAGGCGGCTGAGCAGTATCTCAAAAACGCAGGATGCAAAGTGGATTATGACAATTCGCTTTTCTGCTCTGTGGTTGTCTCCATTACTGCTAAAATGCTGACTAATCCGGATTTGATGTCTAATCTTTCTGAAAGCATGGGAATCACCTTGAATGGCATTATTGCTCAGTTAAGGAGTGAACCGGATGAATAGGACAAGAGTTGGGCAGAGAAACGAAAGAATCAAAGCTATAGCAAAAACAAGGACAGAAGATGGGCAAGGTGGATATACCGAGACTAAAGCAGAGCTTGCAGAAGTCTGGGCTTACATCCATCCGGCCCATTTTTCAAATCCCAATTCCGGCGGCGGCTCTGCAGTGGCTATCACGCAGGGTATGACCATCAAATCTCTCGATGGGATTGACGAATCGTGCGAAGTTATCTACAAGGGTAGAACCTACGAGATACTGAACATTGACGAGTCGGTTATTGGTGAGCAGACGCTCACTTGCATGGCGGTGATGCATCGTGGCTAGACCAGGCTTTTACGTCAAAGCTGACATCTCTGATGCTGTTTTCAAATGCCTGTCAAAGATGGACAGTTATGACAAAGCAACGTCTGACAGACTGCAGTCCATCGTGATTGATGGCACTAAGAACGTCATGAACAGAGCTATGAACAACGTGCCTGTAAAGACTGGCAAGCTCAGAAGCACTATCCGCATGGACATTACCGAAAACAGGAAAAACAGGGTGACTGGCATCGTCTACACCAAGTGTCCTTATGCACATCTGGTGGAGAATGGTGCCGGGCCAATACCTGCTCTTGTACCTGTTAAGAAAAAGGCAATGCATCCTGGCGGCACTGGTGACTACTTCAAGATTGCAAGCATTCCGGCACGTAAGGCCCATCCATTCATGAAGCCAGCCATGGACGCTGAACGTCCAATCATTGAGAGAAAAGTAAGGGAGGCACTGAATGAGAACTGATTTACCATTGAATGCTCTGCAGAAAGGAATCTATCAGATACTCCACAAGGCTGAGACTGTACCGACATTTGACTTTATCCCCAAAGGACAGGAATCAATGCCTTACATCTGGCTTGGTGAACAGACTGATAAGATGACTGAGCGGAACAAGAATATTGTCTATCATGAAATCACTCAGCGAATCCATATCTGGTCTAATGCATCCGGGAAGAAAGAATGTAATGACATCATGAACGAAGTCATCTACCTTCTGACAAATTTTCCCATCGAAGTGGAAGGCCACAACTTTATCAGCTGCGAGCTTGACTCCGCTTCTATCAGTGGAGATCTGTACGAAGGCGGAATGACTGCCTACCATGGTGTTTTGGATTTTGCAATCGTTATTGAACAATAAAGGAGAATACTATGCTTACTGCTGATGAAATCTCTAAGCTCCCTACCAACCCTGACAAATCCAGTGCAGAAGCTGGCAAGGACACTATGCTCTACGTTGATGACGGTGCCGGCACATCCACTCCGAACTGGGTTATTGTCGGCGGTCAGCGTAACTCCCCTGTGGATCGCTCTGCAGATAAAATTGATGCATCTGACAAGACCACAGAAGGATGGAAGAAAACTGTTCCAGGCCTTAAATCCTGGAGTGTTTCTTATTCCGGCCTTATCATTCGCAGTGACAAAGGTCTGAATGTACTCCGTGCATGCTTTGACAATGACAAAGAAGCTCATGTCAAAATTGCATATCCGGATGGCTCCTATGATTCCGGATGGTGCTATGTAACCAGCTTCTCCACTGATTATGCACATGATGGTCTTGCAACTCTCACTGCAACTCTCAGCGGCGTTGGTAAACTGACAAGCACTGCTGCATCTACCTAATTTAATAAAGTTGTTTTGGAATAGGCGCATGGAATGACTCTGTGCGCCTTATTCTTTTATCTTTAATGAGGAATAACCATGAAAAAGGCAGTCGATTTAAACATTGGAGAAAAGACTTATACACTCATGTTCAATACTCGTGCGCTCGCCCAGGTGGAGAGGAAGGTCAACTTCTCCCTTACACAGATGATGAGTCTTGCAGAGAAGAATCCTGTTGCTGTGACGGCCCACGCAATCACCATTGACTTTGCGGCGGCTGCACTGGACGCAGGTCTGCAGGATAAGCCAAAAGACTTTGACGCTTATGATTTCATTGACATGTTCTGTGCAGATGGCGGCACACTGGCAGACTTGCAGGAAAGCATTCTGAAAGCCATGGTCTACTCTTGTTGTTTTACGAAAGGGACACAGGAAAGAGTGGACGAAATGGTCAAGCAGGTAGAAGCGGCAGGGTTATAAAGACCTTTGCTGAATGGGCAGAAGAAGCAGAGACAGCGGCTTTTCTTATAGGAATCCACCAGGAGGAATTTCTTGATTTACAGCCACAGGAGCTTGATAGGCTCATCAAGGCTTATAAGCAAAAGCAGTATGACGCTGATTCGAGGAGAGCTTACTTCCTGTCCTTCCTGTTGTCTCAGAATGCAGGTAAACCGATTAATTACAAAGAGCTTGTAGATCCACTCTACAAGACGCAGGAAGAAATCAGTGCACAGAAGGAAGCGGATTTAAAGAACGACTTTGAAATCTTGAAGAAAGAATTTGCTGATTTTTAAACAAAGGAGACTAGAAAATGGCATTTGCTGATTTAATGCTAAAGATTGGTGCAGACTCCTCTGGGCTGTCTAAAGAGCTAAAGAAGGCTAAGGGTGACATTAACAGCACTTTTTCGACATCTCCCATCACAGGATTCACGGATGCACTGACAGGCACATCAGGTGCACTCGACAGCTTTTCCGGTAAGATTGCCAACATTGCCGCACTTGCAGGGGCAGGATTTGGATTTACGCAGCTCATTTCCGGTGCGGTCGAAGCAGGGAAACGTGTGCACGACTTAGCTCAGAATTTCAACATCACTAACGCAGAAGCATCAATGTTTGCAAGGACTATCAAGCTGGCTGGTGGTGACGTTGACTCCGTGAGCAAGGTGCTCATGAAGCTCGACAAGACTATCACTGATGGCGGCACATCTGCTGACAACATCAACAAAATCCTTGCGGCTGTTGGCTCCTCTGTCACTGATGCCAATGGTAAACTGTTACCACTAAATCAGCAGATGGAACAGCTTGCTAAAGGATATGACAAAGCATCAGAAGCAGGATATGGCCAGGAGTACATTCTGGAAACTCTTGGGGCTAAAGGGGCCGCACTCATTGATGTGCTCCGTGACTATAACGAGGCTTCCCAGAACGCACAGAAGATTCAGGGCATTGGTCTTGATGCTGACCAGATGGATCAGGCAAGCAAGCAGATTGATTTGCTGAAAACACAGGCTGGCCAGTTGGGGCTTGTGACAGGTGCCGCACTCACTCCTATTGTTGAGCAGTACATCCCACCACTCCTTAATGGTCTGGGGCAGCTAGCAAGCCTTATTGCCGAAAATAAGAATCAGGTCATCGACCTTACAGACAAGGTGGTCACTTTCCTTGCTGTCTATAAAGGTGTTTCCACCATTTCTTCCATTGGTTCATCCATCGCAAGCAAGATGCAGGAGCTGACTGCAGTCTCCGAAATGGAAGCGACCGTTTCTGCAGAGGATGAAAGGCGAATCAACAGGCGAATCGCACTGGTTCAGCAAGCCGCTTTAAAGGAAGAACGTGCTTACTACAAGACTTTGGAAGCAGAGAATCTTACAGACGAAGAAAAGGCAAGGAAGTTTGCCGCTTATTGTGCTGAAAGGGAAGCAAGGGCTATCCGTACAGAGGCAGTACTCCGTGAAGAGCTGACCAAATCATGTGTACAGGCAAGCGCACAGATGGAAGCCAGTGCTGCACAGCAGTCTGCCTCTCTTGCTACTGTTTCCGGTGCGGCGGCTGTCACCAGCAAGTCAGTGGCAACAGTAGGCAGTGCGGCGGCGGTATCAGGCGCAAAGATGACAACCATGGCCACTGGCTCCATTGGAGTCATTACCAGGCTGACCAAAGCCGTGTGGCTCCTTGCTGGCGGCTGGGTAGGTGTTGCGGCGGCAATCGGCTATGCTGCTGTTAAGATGTACAACTTCTACCAGCAGGAACGTAAAAAGGCCGCAAATGATACTGTCTACACATACAATGGTAAGAATTACCAGTACGATGCTGAAGACAACACCATGGTTCGACTGAAAGACAATGGAACCAGAATGAACGTCTACAGCCAGGAAGAGAATGATGCTGCATTTGCCGCCGCTCGTGAGCAGGGATTGAAGCTCCCAGGAGAAGAAAATAATGACGAAGCACAGCCGGATGATGGTTCAGCCGCTCTTGATGACACTCTAGCCAAACTGCAGGAAGCATTGGCAAACATTGACACAAACACAGAAAAGCTCACAAAGGCAACAGGAGAAGGCAGGGCGGCAAGTGCGGCGGCTGTGCCAAAGACCTATACGGCAGAAGTGCCGATTGGCGAAATCGCCGCTCAGAATGCCATTGATGAATACACAAACAATCCAGGAGCACAGTGGCTGAACCCAGAGCTTACAAAAGACAGGGGGCGGTCTTGTGCGGCCTTTGTTGCCACCATGTGGAAGAATGCAGGTATTGAATCACTCTACAGTGCATCCGGCTCAAACATGGATCAGCAATTCAAGGATGCAGAGGCATGGCATCCGGATAGAAGCTACTACACACCAAGTCCAGGAGACTACGTTTCCGGGCCAGACCATGTGGGCATGTACGTTGGAAATGGAAACGTCATTTCAAGAGACTCCCAGGGCGGCTTGCAGATGCGAAGCCTTGAAGACTGGAAGAATACCTTTGGCTTTTTGGGATATGGTTCCATTGGTGAATACACAGGTGGACGCACTGGCACAATGACAGTAGGCGAGGATGGCAGAGCGGCGGTCGATGCCATGAAGAAGCTCGAAGATGCAAAGCGACAGGCCATTGACATGTACAAGCAGATGCAGACTGAAATCAGTCAGGAGAATGACACCACCTATCAATCCGGATTAAATCAGCTGCAGAACAACATTACAGGAAAGATGCAGCAGATTCAGAAGCTCGCCGCCGCTGGTCTGCCTGATGACTCCATCGACATCTTGAAAAAGAAGGTCGATGAATACAACGATGTTATGCAGAATAAGCTCATGAAACAGCAGAAAGAAGCTCTGCAGAGCCTTCTTACTGAGACTAAGCGAGTCAATGCCGAAACCATGGGAAATTACTATGAACTGGCTGATGCTGAATATGAAGCCACTGTAGAGTCCTTGCAGAAGCAGAGGGAAGAGAAAGAGAAGGAAGTCGCAAAGAATCAGGAAGATAAGGAATCCATGGCCGCTATTGAAGACTGGTACACAGCACAGGTAGAAGCAGCAAACGAGAAGAGGGAAGAGTCCTATCGAGAAGCCTTTGAAAACCAGATGAAGTATGCGATTGACCATGGCAATGAATCCATGGCAACAGACCTTATGAACAGCTCTGCAGGGCAGGAATACCTTGACTGGAAAGGCAAGACAGACCAGATGCAGGAATACTACTCTCTGTGGGAAGAAGCCAACATGTCCATTGAGGAAATCAATTCACAGATGATGTCTTCTCTCGACAGCGGACTGGAAAGCATCTTCTCTAACCTTGTGAGTGATCTTGGTAACGCAAAGAATCTGGTGAAAGACCTTGGAAACCTTGTGCTGAACACCATTGCTAAGATTGCAATCAAGATGGCGGCGGCTAGGCTGGTTACTTCCATCTTTGGCGGCGGCTCATCCGACTCTTCCTTCTCATCAGCTAGTACCGGATGGATGGACAGGATGATGGGTAGCTTTTCCTTCTCTTCGTTTGCATCCGGTGGCGTGGTCACTGCTCCTACACTCTCGCTCATCGGTGAAGCAGGTGACAATGAAGCAGTCCTCCCTTTGAATGACAACACCTACTCAAACATTGCTAAAGGCATTTCAAACAATGGAGTGCATGGCGGCACTGTGGTTTACGTCAATAATTACAGCAATGAATCCGTGAATGCTAACACCACGAGCGATGGGGATTCCGGTGCTGAAATCGTGAATATTACCATTGGTGAACTTGCAAAGAACACTGATGGCTCGCTCGATACACTCAAAGATTTGTTAGGGAGGTAAATAATGGCAACAAACTATACATTTCCTGACATTGCCGCTCCCATCCTTCCCAGGGCTGAGAATGGAAGCTCATCGTTTGGCGAAAAGCTCTCTGATTCGACCATTGAGTCTATATACGATGGTGGCTACAAGCTCACTCGACCACGCCACACCAGAGTGACAGGCACATGGACTTTCGCATGGAATGCTTTGTCTACAGAAGATTACAAGAAAATCCGTGGATTTTACGAAAAAGTGCAGAACTCCATGTCATTCACATGGACAAATCCGCTTGACGGAGAGACTTATACAGTACGCTTCACTGGAAACTGGTCATGGATCTATGACTTCCCTGTGGGATGGCGTGGAACATTGACATTTGAGGAGGTGTGAGTCATGTTAGTTTTCCCACTTGCGGCGATTATGGAGAAAAACAAGCTGGCTAATGACTCGCCATTCCTCATCCTTATAAAGCTAGAGAAGGATGAGTTTGAATCGCCCATCTACCTTGTGAGAAACAATGAAAATATCACATGGGATGGAAACGAGTACATAGCCTTTCCAATGCAGATTGGCAATGTAACATTTGATGGTAAGACATTACCAACTGTAGACATCTCGCTTTCCAATGTGGGCGGCATTCTGCAGCGTTATATACAGCAGTACAGAGGATTCACGGATGCAAAGATGACCTTGTACTGTGTGCATGCGTCCATGCTTGATAACACTACTCCATTAATCAAGTTGGAGTTTTCCGTAACGTCCACAAGCTACAACGAGCAGTGGATTATTCTGCATCTTGGGTGCTCATCTGAAAGTTTCAATTACTTTCCACAGTGCACCTACCTTGCTCACTACTGCCCATTCCGGTTTAAAGACATCCGGTGTGGTTATAACGGCACGGAATCAGCATGCAACAACACACTGGAAACATGCCGCATAAAGAGTCGTTTTGGTGGAGAGGAAGGGATGACAAGTGGCTCTTGATATTATCGGCAAACCCTACGCAGAAGGCGGCAGGGGGCCAAACAGCTATGACTGTTGGGGAGTGGTCATGTACATCTACCGCAAGCACGGATTGAATCTCTACAACTATCCGGTATCCTTTGCGAATATGGATGCCCAGCAGATGAGTGACTACATCAACGAAAAGAAGAAATATTGGATAAACGTAGGAAGGCCACAGCTCTTAGCCGTGGTTCTTTTTAATGATTTCAAAGGCAATGCGGCCCATGTTGGAGTCTGTCTGGATAACGAGAAATTCATCCACGCAGAAGAAGGCGTGGGGGTATGCATTGATAGGATTGAGAAGTGGAAACCATTTGTCCAGGGGTATTACATGCCTACTGATCAGGCGGTGATGAAATGATTAAGATTATCGAAGTCACGAACCCTTTCGAGCCACAACGCCACACGGTCACTTATGTGAAGCCAACCAACTGCACTGTCTGCAAGTACGTCAAGGACTTTGAAGACAAGCAGATTTTCTTGAATGGCGTGCCCATCGAGAAGCCCACTCACTGCTTCCCACAGGATGGCAATGAGATAGTCGTTTGTCCGAAGATTGGCGGTCACAGCTTCAAGAAGTGGTTTGGAGTTGTTGCGATGATTGGTCTTGCTCTAGTGAGTGCCAATGTTGCCGCATCTATTGCAAAGATGGCGTTTGCTGGTTCCCACCTTGTTGCAGGTCTTGCCGCTGGTCTTGTCATGACTATTGGTGGTAAAATCATCAACTCTGTTTTTCACTTGAACACCACTCCAAAGTTTAACCACGATGACAGGGAGAGCACACCAACCTACAGTTGGTCGCTCCCATCCATCCAGACGCAGGAAGGCGGCACCATTGGTGAAACCTATGGCGAGTGCATTCCTGCTCCACAGCTGCTCATGGAGCACGTTGAGACAGTCGGAAATGACCAGTACCTTAATCTGCTACTCTGCGGCGGCTGGGGGCCGATTGATAACATCTATGAGATGAGAATTGGCAGCACCGCTATTTCAAACTTCCAGAACGTCCAGATTGAGACACGCCTTGGCGATAATGACCAGACTCCAATCTCTTTCTTTAACGAAGTGGTCGCTGACCAGTCGGTTGGAATCGAGATGAAAGAAAACTCCCCTGTTGTCAGAACCACTGACAGCACGGATGCAGTAGGAATCGAAGTCACTGTAGAATTCCCATCCGGCTTGTACGCTATCAATGATAAAGGAGATACAGTCAACAACACTGCATCATTTAGGCTTGAATACCGAAAAAAAGGCGATACCACATGGCATGGAGCAGGAGCCGGGTGCACTACAGACGATTCGTCAAACATTACCAACATGAGAGCACTTGGTGATAATGCTGATGAAACATGGACACTGACTCCCCGGTACGAAAGAGGCTATAGGACTGTCAAAAGATATGGGAAAACGCACAAAGTTTACTCCGATGAAGCGGTCTTTGTCGGATGGGATGTCATTGGTAGCATCCATGGATACACAGGCCAAGCACAGAAGAATTCCGACTATGCCAACAACTATGTGTCATTCCACATGGGGATAGGCTACACGGTCCGTGGAGCCTGGCATATTCGATCTGATTACAAGACGATGCATGTCTATACGCACAATGGCAAGCATTCAATCACTGCAAGCAGTACATCGGCAATCAGAAGAACATTCCAAGTAAAAGGCCTTGAAGCTGGCCAGTATGAAGTCAGAATGACCGCTCTCAGCCTACCTTCCTCTTCACGCAAGGTAGCCATGATGCAATGGTCTATCCTGTCAGCTTTTGATGCCAACAACAACTATGCTCGTCCAGGGAAAGTGCTCGTTGGTCTCCGCATCAAGGCAAGCAACCAGCTCTCCGGCTCTTTGCCTGATGTCAACTGGAGACAGGTGAGGGAGGATGTCTGGGTATGGAACCCGGAGACAAGTGCCTATGAAGCGAAATCCGCAAGAAACCCGGTCTGGGCGGCTTATGACATACTGCACGGATGCAAGCGGATTAAGAACATCAATACAGGCAAAGATGAGTTTGTAGTCAGCGGCTCGCCTAAAGGAAACTTTGTTGACTACTGGAACGAGTGGAAAGATGCGGCGGCTTATGCTGATGAAAAGGTATCTGCCATAGGCACATCAGATACTGAACCGAGATTCCGGCTCAATGCATTTTTTGATACGGCAATGACAAGGTGGGATGCGGCAAACAAGGCCGCTGCTGTTGCTCATGGTGCAATCATCCGGCACGGCACACAGTATGGAATCATTCTGGACAGGCCATCTGACGTTGTGCAGATTTTTGGCGAAGGACAGACAACAGAAGGAACCTTTACCGGGAAATTCTCATCCGAAGACGAAAGAGCACGGTCTATCGAAATCACATACAACGACACGCAGAACGATTTCAAAAATACGAAATTCTTTGTGCGGTCTCCGACCTATGCCGAAAATCTTACAAAGCAGGACAACACGGCAAAAGTTACTCTATTTGGATGTGCATCACGCTCCCAGGCCTACAGAGAAGCACTCTACAGGCTGGCATGTAACGAAAGGCAGCTCCAGACGGTTGAGTTTTCCGCTGATGTCAATGCAGTGGTCTGTGAATACGGCGATGTCATTGGCATCAATCACTCTGTCCCACAGACTGGTATTGCGAGCGGCCGAGTGGTCTCTGTGAGTGGAAACACAGTCAAGCTTGATAAATCGGTAACCATGGAAGCTGGCAAGCAGTACAGCATCATGTTCAGCCTGTCAGCCAATGATAACCTTGTCACAAGAGAGATTGTTTCTGTAGATGAGACAACCACTACAGACACAATCACAGTATCATCTGCGTTTAACGATGACCAGACACCAGCCGCCTTAGATCCCTATGCTTTTGGCATCGTTGACAGAGTAGTGAAACCATACCGCATCACAAAGATTACTCGTGACGGAGACTTAAAGCTCAAAATCACGGCGGTCGAATATGACGAAGCCATTTATTCTACGGACTTTGATAAATTCCCATACATCGACTATACAGACCCTACCAGCTTACAGCCGCCTGAAAATCTGCAGCTTGTAGAAAACAACTACTCCACATCATCCGGCCAGAAAATCCGCAAAATCAAGTGTACATGGGATATTCCGGATAGTAAAACCATCTATCAGTATTTTAGAGTTTCCTACTCTACAGATGGCGGCTTAACATGGACAACACTCCCATCTGTTTCCGGCACTCAAACCGAAATCACGGATGTCACTGCAGGATTAACCTACAGAGTCAGAGTCTGTGGCATTGTGGATGGCATTACATCCGAATATGCTGTCAACTCCATCATCCCCACTGGCATTGACGCTCTGCCACCTGATGTACAGGCACTCAACGTGGAGCATTTTGCATCCGGATTAAGACGCTACTGGTGGCAGTTTGACTATCCGACACCTAACGACATTGCAGGATTCAGGCTCAAATATACACAAGGAAGGGAAGTGGCCTGGAACACAGGCATCCTTGTGCAGGAAGGCCTTGTTACCGGACAGCCTTATGAAACACAGACAGTACGTCAAGGTGTTCATGCAGTCATGATCAAGGCGGTCGACAACGCAGGTAACGAATCCGCCAATGTAGCTTACTGCATGCTGAATCTTGGAGACTTACTACAGCAGAACGTCTTGCTTGATACCAACTTCAAGGACAATTCGTGGGCTGGTGCTGCATCCACAGGCTTTTTGCAGTCTGATGGTTACATCCATGCACCAAACACAGAGTCCAGATGGTCAAAACCTGCTGATTCAGCGTGGTCGACACTGAGCGACAACAGGTGGAAAGCTACATGGTCACAGTACATCGTGCGTGGTGACATCACGGCGGCGGCAAGTGGCCAGTTTTGGATTAAGTCTGAAATCGAAGGCCCAGCCATCGTGTACTACCGTAAATGTCTCGAATCAGAAGCATGGCCAACAGAGCTTGATGCTCCCTACATCGAGGATACAAGCGACAAAGTTTGGGATGATACCACAGACCTTTGGAAACAATACTCAGACAGAGTGGAAGTCAAGAAAGGTGACTGGATTCAGATTACGGTAGAAGCACTTAATAATTTTGCACAAGAGACCATTGTCAAAGAGCTTGAAGCGTACATCGATGTGCCGGATAGAAACGAACACTTTGAAGACATTGCAATCTCCAAAGATGGTACAGAGCTTCCAATCAAGACACCACACTATCACACAACTGCTGTGCGGATAGATGCAATTCAGGACAGTAAAGCAGTAACAATCAAATACTTATCTAAAAACCCTTGCGTGGTACAGCTCGCAGACGCTGACGGGAACCCGGTCGATGGCGTGTGCGATATATCATGGCAAGGGTTTATTGATGACACAAAGGACTAAATCATGGCTATTAAACTCTTTAGCAACATCAATAACTATCTGAGATACTCAACAGACGATAATCCAACAACGAATCAGCAGTATCAAGAATTTGTCAGAAACATGCACACCATCGTGACGGATGTGGTCAATGCAGTAGGCTTTTGGCAGCCTAACACGGCATATTCCGTTGGTCAGGTCATCCGTAGTGACTTGATGCCAGCCAACACTATTGCCAAAGTCACCACAGCAGGAACCACAGCAAACGAAGAGCCAGCGTGGACTACTGCAAACACTACTCTTACGGATGGCACTGTAAAGTACATCATGCTTGCAGAAGCAGCAGAGATGGCAACAGATGAGGATGCAGAAAGTGGAGAAGATTCAACAAAGCCTATCACATCGGCTGTGCTGAAAAAGATGCTTGCTGAGACATACGCAAAAGCAAAGCTCGATGCCCATCCGGTAGGGAGCATCTACGAGTCAACAGACTCTACTTCTCCAGCCACGCTCTTTGGCGGTACATGGGAAGAGATGGAAGCAGGGCTTGTGCTTGTGTCGCAGGGCACTGCCAAATCCGGTACAGTGTTCACGGCAGGAGCCACAGGCGGCGAAGAGAAGCATCAACTCACCATCGGAGAAATCCCTGCCCATACACATAGCGGCACAACAGAATCAAGCGGAAATCATACGCACAGTGTGAAGTATACATGGGAATCTCAAAGTGGTTCAGATAAGTATCCTACTTATGTAACTCCATCAGCCAATATCAATACTGGATATACTGGATATGAAAATATTCCTTCTGCTGGTGCACATACACATTCGTTCACGACTAACAGCACAGGCAGTGGGCAAGCACACAACATCTTACAACCATATCAAGTAATCTATCGTTGGAAGCGTATCAGCTAAGCGGTACGCAACCACCTGTAAACTGCTACATATGGTTGCATATTGTTATGAGCACCATTTCCACCTACAGATGATGTGGAGCCAGTCCATCCTTTTGAAGCATCAAAATTAACAGTTCTTGGAAGGTATTGTGAGCCATGATTTCCCCAATCGGTAGCACTATTCTCAAAAGAAGCAAAGGCTCCATTTGGGCTGTTAATGAACACGCCTCTGACAGATGTGCTCAGCTGGCCAGTAATGTTCATGGTGCCACGAGAGTGATTGTGCAATGGAGATTCACCGATGGCCATATAGCACCATCGGTGAATTACCTTCACATAGCCATGAAATTTCTTCTGCAAATTTAACAGGCCAGTTTCAAATTTGCTCATGGTGTGGCGGTGGAAATCGGAGTGGTATCGTGAGTGCACAAGATATTGGACAAGTTAGAGGCCCAGACGGAGATGGGAAACAATCCATGTTATTGCTGACCATAAATGCAAGCCATAATCATACAGCCGGAAATACAGGCGGCGGCAGTGCCCACAACGTCATGCAGCCTTATCAGACGGTTTACAGGTGGAAACGCACTGGCTAAGCAGTCCTTAACCACCTATAGACTGCGATGTAAGGCTGTAGATTGTTGTGAGACTCTCCACCACCGTATTATTGATTGACAGCGTATGAGTATGTGCACCTGCTGATGTTGTCTGATACGTTTCAGTTGTCGGAGAATCCGTCTTGCGGATGTGGTAACTACCACCAGCAGACTGTTGGGAAGAAATTGTCATACCATGCGTATGGGCACCATTACTCTGAGCAGTACCGGAATGGGAATGGGAAGGCATTTCACCGATGGCCATATAGCTCCATCGGTGAATTACCTGCTCATAGTCATACTGGAACAACTAATAGCAATGGTAACCATACGCACACAGTCACAATGAATAGAACCAATAAAAAGGGGAATGAAACAGACACTGTGTGGTCATATAGTGAAAATTTATGTGGCTCTGGAAGTGTTACAACAAGCACCAATGGAAGCCATACTCATAGCTTTACAACCAACACTACAGGGAGTAATACGTCACATAACAATATGCAACCATACATTACTGTTTATAGGTGGAAGCGTACTGGTTAGTTAGTCCTTACCCATCTGTAAATCACTTGGTATGGCTGTAGGTTATTGTGCGATGTACCGCTTCCAGTATTGCCAATGGTGATGCTGTGAGTATGTGCTCCTGCTGATTCAGTGTAATACACTTGCACCTTACTCCATTCATAGCCACGCCCAATTCCGCTACCTTCATCAGCTTTGTAAGCAGGAGAGCGGATGGCATGAGTGTGTGCTCCTGCACTACTGCACGTTGCTGAATGGTTATGAGCAGGTAATTCACCGATGGTTATTAACTAAAATTAACTAAATATTCATGAGTCCTTTGGGACTCTTTTTTATTGCAAAGGAGTATATTATGGTTATTGAAAAAATCCTAAGTTTTGGCGATTACTGCATCCCGAAAGGTGAAAGCAAAGCCACTACCTACAACGATCTGTTTAAGTACATGTTCAACCAGAACCGAGACCTGACAGCACTTGTGCAGAACAATCTCTGGCAGCCGGAAACAGCATACTCTGTCGACCAGTACGTCCAGACTCCATCCATGGCGGCTGGTCTGATTGCACGTTGCACCATAGCAGGAACGACCAGCGAGACAGAGCCAATATGGGGTAAGGCTGATGAAGTGGTGACAGATGGCACGGCAAAATGGACAATGGAATCTCTGCAGATGGCAACAGTCAAGACGCTGATTTCCGACTTGAAGACATCTCTTGAAAAGTCTTTCACTTCTCAAATTTCCGACTTGAAGACATCTATGGAAACAAAGATGCTTGCCATGTTCCCCGTAGGTTCCATTATCTCGACCACCAACTCAGCTAACCCGTCCACCTATATCGGCGGTACATGGGAACAGCTCCCCGGCGGCTATTCCCTTATTTCCGCAGGTGACTACTCAGAGAAGCACACGGTTAACGGCACTGAGAACACCTATAGCCAGACCTATGAGGCAGGAAAGACCTACGGGGAAATGCTCCACCAACTCACTGTTGATGAGCTGGCTTCTCACTCCCATCAGCAGTATGTAACTGCAAACCCTAATACAGGCACATATACTACTCGATTAGACTTCAACGAGGATGCACGAAATTTGGCTATCTTCCCACAGGTGATGACAGGAGACACAGGCGGAAATCTGCCTCATAACAACATGCCACCAGTTTATGGCACATACCTGTTCAAGCGTATTTCGTGACTGTTGATGAGTTAGCCTCTCACAAACATGCAATTTTCTCTGGGTATGGAGAATCGCAAACAGGAACATCAGATGCATATCGCTATCAAGAATGGGCGATAGATGATTTAGACTGGCATGCGGATAATACAAGTCGAAGCCTAGGGAGCACAGGTGGAGATAAGCCACATAGCAACTTGCAGCCATCTTATTCCTGCTATCTTTGGAAAAGGGTTAGTTAACACGCTTCCACATGTAGCACGAGTAGGAAGGCTGAAGGTTGTTATGCGGCACGTTGCCACCTTTAGCTTCCACAAGGTCTGCCCATGTATTAGTGTTTTTAGCACTTCTATCAGTACAATCATGCACAATCCCAGGCTGATTATAAGCTCCACCGCTCCCATCGGAAGAATTCCAATCATCGTTATAAAAATGAATGGTGTGGTTGTGAGATGCCAATTCCTCAACAGCTATGCGGTACGGATGAATTGATAGCATCCATAAGACGGAGACAAGTTGTTGTGTGGCTTATCGCCGCCAGTGCTAGTCATTGGCTGACTCCATGTTCTATTTCCAAGATTGAGCTGATTTGCCGCATCTGGGGGATCTGATATTTCAGCAGAGCCCCATCCCCAAAGACCATAATGTGTATGGCTAGCCAGCTCCTCAACAGGCCTTATTTGGTGCGTTTGAACATATAGCAAGCACTGACAGGCTGTAGGTTACTGTGTGGATTATTTCCACCTGTGTAGCCAATGGTTCTCTGGTTGTTTTCCAATTTTGGATTTGTAACAGAGCTATATGGAATAGCTGGACTACCTGCTTGGTCACCTGGTCCATTGTAGATGTATGGGTGGCAATGGCTAGCTAATTCCTCAACAGCTATGCAGTACGCCTAAAGCGATAGCATGCATATACAGGTGAAAGGTTGTTGTGAGGCTTGTTTCCACCACTGCTTGAAGTGTTATAGGTGTATTCATTGGAAGATTCGTTCGAATTGGTGCAGATGATAAAATTTTGTGATGTATCTCGCTGATAAAACATGTGAGGAGCGTCAACGTAAGTATGGTTATGGCTAGCCAATTCCTCAACAGCACTTTTTTGGGCTAGGAACCATCTGCCAAAAACGCCAAAAACAGTGACAGCCAACTCACTAAATCCGTAAAAAGCGCGATAAAATCTAGCTAAATCGGCTATTGTGGTAAAGCACACGCAACACACAAGCGAAAGCACGAGGCTAATCAGCTATTATGCTGATTTCCGCACTCTTATTACTCACACGTTAAGCACACTCAGATGGAGTCAATGGCTTTACGCAAGTCATGGAGAGTCTTGTGCGTGTAGACTGCCTTTGTAACTCCTTTGCGAGCATGTCCGAGAATCATCTTGACGGCGGTATCGTTGGCACCTGATGAGTCAAGCATAGATGCACAGGTGTGGCGGCACTCATGTGGAGTATGGTGCATGTGTAGCAAAGTACATGCCTTGTCAAAGTGCTTGCGAAATTCGTCATAAGTGCGATATGGGCAGATGTGATATTCCTTTATCCTTTGCTCAACGATAGGCCATATCTTCTTATTGATAGGAACTATCCGTACTCCCGATGGTGTTTTTGATTTCCTTACGTGCAGATAGCGGCCACGCTTATTGATGTCCTGAGATGTCAAGCTGAGATACTCGCCAAGACGCAAGCCGCTATAGATGAGTATGAGTATATCGTCCACGCACTCAACGTCACGATTCTTCCATAGCCTGTTACGTTCACGGACGCTAAAGGGCTTTTTCTTATAGACCGCAACGTGCTTGTCGATTTCAAGAAATCGGGCATAGTCACGTTCCACTAAATCATACTTACTGGCGTATGCGTAAAGCTGTTCAAGCAACACTCTGACCTTCTTCTGGGTGGCATATCCGGCACCTGCTTGCCGTACATTATTAATGACCTGTTCGAGATGTCCATACCTTATGTCTCGAAATGCCATCTTATGTAGCAATTTGCAGTGCTTGTAGCTGATTTCATAACCGCTGATTGACGATGCGGAAATCTTGTCAAACTTCTGTGTTTTCCATCTTTCATAGATTTCTTTGAACGTGGTTTTAGACGAAAAGAGGGTAGGGTTATGGTTGTAATTAATCAGAAACGTCATGGCCTCATCAAATTCTGTAAAGTAGCCGAGTGCCTTCTGCTTGCCATTCACAGTTTCCTTCACGACAAAAGGCCGCCGCCGCTTTCCTCGCAGCTTGTATACAGTACCGAATCCGTTTGGTAGTTTCAATTTAATCAATCCTTTCCGAAAGAACAGGTGAAACATGGAAATTTGGCAAATCTTTATGGCAATAGTGCCATCAATCCTATCAGGGATCTTAATTTACAAGTACGAGGAGAAGGAGAAGGCAGACAGAGAAGAGAAGAAGCGGCGAGCAATCGAGGAGAAAGCATTGAAGGATGGTGTGGAGTCGCTTCTCAGAGATAGATTGGCGCAAGGTATTGAGTACTTTCTCGAAAGGGGAACAGTGCCGCTGACAACAGCAAAGACGTATGAATCGATGTATCGTGCCTACCACAATCTTGGCGGTAATGACATCATATCCGGCATGTATAGACGATTCGTGAATCTACCGCACGATGGGGAGGGATTACATGGAAAAGAAGGCAATAGGCCTTTTTAAGAAACTTGCAAGCAAGCTGAACAGGCCGCAGACATCCATGGTTGTAGTATACAGCTATGGATGCGGCCTTTTCGTTTTGTTTCTTTTGGTTCTTTTCACATGGTTCTTTAACTGGTGGATATCAGGTCATCCGGATATACAGACATTGATGACGTTTTTCAGAGACTTCACGGCTCCGGCTGTGGTTGCCGCCTTCTCTTTCGTTGCTGTTTTCTGTGTAGATAAAAACAGGGATGGCAGACCAGATGCGGCAGAGAAACAGGCAGAAGCAGAACCACAGACTGGTTTGAAAGTAGCAGGGAGGAATAAGCAATGACAGGCATTGACGTAAGTGAAAACAATGGCATTATCGACTGGCAAGCAGTCGCAGATTCCGGCATCGAGTTTGCATTCATCCGGCTGGGCTATGGGCACAGACACCTGGACAGCATGTTTTATGATAACTACAATGGAGCAAAGGCCGCTGGCTTGAAAGTTGGCGTGTACTACTACTCCTATGCTCTCAGCGAGGATGACGCAGAAGATGAAGCTGCATTCGTGCTGGAAACACTGGACGATGCAGGAATTACTTCTGATGACATCTCCATGGGTATTATGTTTGACATGGAGGATGCTGACAACTACAAGATGAGCAATGGCATCTACTACGATAATCAGCTTCTCACCAATATGTGCTCTGTGTTCATCAATAAGGTTTGGGATGCCGGATTCAACGCCATGCTCTATGCAAGCTATGACTGGCTGACAAATAAACTCTACGTTGAGCAGCTTGGCGGCGTGGCTATCTGCTGCGCTCAGTACAACAGCCAGTGCGACTTTGGGGGAGCAAGCATGTGGCAGTGCACACCAGAGCACCAGATCCCAGGGAATGATTGCTACTTTGATTTGGATGTTGAATTATGACGGACGAGGATAAAAACAGGCTCTTAAAGATTGGCGTTATTGCACTTTGTGTCTTACTTATCGCACTCAACGCAGGTGTGGTTGCGTACATCGTGCACATGCGGAAAGAAGCACCAAAGATAACAACATCGGACAAACTCACTGATCCGAAAGAAATCGAGCGGATAGTGCAAGTGACACCAGCAGAGTCAAAGGTCATAAAGGAAGAAATCAGCCACGCTCAATCCGCTCCACCACAAGTGAGCTACTATGTCACTGCTCCATCTCTTGACTCAGCCGCAAAGACTGTACAGAAACAGATTGAAGATAAGACACCAGATGCTCCGAAAGCTATCCTGGACAAGTCTGATAGGACTGTCATTGCAAAGGACGCTGACAAGCAGAAAGTTGATGTCTATAAAATCAATCTCCGCAAAGACCACAAGATAAAGGTTGGAACCACATGGCTTGACCATCCTTATTTGTCGGTTGGCTACCAGGCAGGAAGATTTGAGGGAACAGTACACTTTGATGCCCAGGGAGTGCATGGAGGCACAGTCATGTACACTGTGTGGCAATGGTGAACGTAAAAAGGCCGCTATAAAGCGGTCTTTTTTTATTGCTTATATTGCCATTTTTACGGAAAAAACAGAGCGGAAATAAGAAATGGTGTTCGAGCATACTCTACGATGAACCACCAGAATCTATTCCCGAAGCATGGAAATGCTTCGGGTTTTATTTTGCCTGAAAAAGCGGGACATGTATTCGAATGATTCCGCCAGTGCATAAGGAGCGGCACTACAATCAGCGCAGAAGCAAAATTATACAGGAAAAGCGGCAAATGAACTGTACTTCTATGAATTTCATCATAAAACCAGGCAAAGCCTATCGTAAATCGTTATATTCTTTCGGCATATTATATTCCATTGATAGATTTTATGATAAAATAAAGTATAAAGTTATCTGTGTGGAGGCGTATTATGAACTATAGAAGCACCAGAAGTAATGAGACTGTAACAGCCGAAGAAGCGCTGCTGAAGGGGCTTGCTGCTGATGGCGGATTGTATGTGCCTGAACAACTGCCCGATCCATTTTTAGATGCTGATGTTTTAAAAGCTATGTCTTACGAAGAACTGGCAGCTTTTGTACTTCATCATTTTCTGACGGATATTACACTGAAGGATTTATCCAAGCTGACGCATGATGCATATACCGGTACATTTGATACATCTGAAATTGTCCCGGTAAAAACATTGTCCGAATCCTTTTCCATGGCCGAAATGTTCCATGGGAGGACATGCGCATTCAAAGATCTGGCGCTTTCACTTTTCCCGCATCTTCTCGTGTATGCTAAGAAGAAGCTGGGGGATGGGAAGGAAACGCTTATCCTGACTGCTACTTCAGGAGATACCGGAAAAGCGGCTCTGGAAGGGTTTAAAGACGTTCCAGGCGTGCATATCATGGTATTCTATCCTTCCCACGGGGTCAGCCCGCTGCAAAAGGATCAGATGCAGAAGCAGCTTGGTGAAAATGTCAAAGTTCTGGGGATTGAAGGAAATTTTGATGATGCCCAGTCTGCTTTGAAAAATATTTTTGTGAGTGACCTGCGCGATGAAGCTCTTGAAAAGGGAGTCCTGTTCTCCAGCGCCAATTCCATTAATATCGGCCGCCTGCTTCCACAGGTCGTATATTATGTGTGGATTTGGCTGAGCCTTCTTAGAAGCGGTTCTATTGGCTCCAGAGAGTCATTCAATGTGGTTGTTCCTACCGGCAACTTTGGCAATATTCTGGCGGCATGGATTGCAAAGAAAATCGGCACGCCTATCGGACAGATGATTTGCGCATCTAATGAAAATAAGGTGCTGGCAGATTTCTTTGAAACCGGAGAATACAATATCAACAGGGAATTCCATCTGACGGAATCTCCTTCTATGGATATCCTGATTTCCTCTAATTTTGAGAGGTTCCTGTACTACATGACGGGATCGTCTGATGAAGTTTTGAAAGACATGACAGAACTCAGGGAAAACGGTGTATACCGTGTTCCTGAGGAAGAGCGTAAAAAGGTATCAGGCGAAATGATTGGTGGCTGGGCAGATTCTGACACCATGAGAAAAGCCATTTCCGATGTATATGAAAAGTATGATTACCTGATGGATCCGCATACGGCTGTTGCATATGCTGTTTATGACAATCTCCGCCGCAGCGGCAAGGTCACAAGACATACGCACACCGTCATTATCAGTACGGCGCATCCTTATAAATTCCCTGGTGCTGTTTCTGAGGCACTTGGCATTGCGGCAGAGGAAAATCCTTATGATACACTGCGATCCATCAAGAAATATACCGGGATTCCGATTCCTTCGCAGCTGGGAGAATTGGAAAACAGGAAGAAACGCTTTACGGATGTGATCAATCCGGAAAATATCAAAGAATCCATTCAGGAAGTTGTTGATGAAATTGTAAAATGAATCCGAGGTCTCTAGTCGATGAGAAGAAGAAACTGGTATGAAAGAGGGGAACGCAGATTCAGGCTGATCCTTTTGGGAATCCTGATCCTGATGCTGGCGGCAATCCATTTTATCGACCCCTCGTTCTATCCGACAATCTATCATCTGTCAAAAGACGGCGATCTTCATGGAACAATTCATTATCTCAAGGGATTTGGCATCTATGCAGCATTCGTAAGTTTCTTCATTGATGTCATCATAAATATCGTGGGATTTCTTCCCTCGATATTCATTTCCACAGCAAACGGCCTCATATTCGGCTTGTTCTGGGGCGTTATTATTTCATGGCTGGCTGAGACAGTCGGAGTCATTCTTTCTTTCTATGTCATGCGTACGCTGTTCCGCGGAATGGCGATGAATCTGATCAACAAGAGCAAGACGCTGTCAAAGCTGGATTCCTATGAAAGCTGGCAGGCAATTGCGGCGGCCAGAGCAATCCCGTATATGCCAAACGGCCTCATAACGGCCATAGCCGCATTGTCCAGTATGAAGTTCAAGGACTATGCTTTCGGCTGTCTTTTGGGCAAGCTGCCTTCGACAGCGCTTGAAGTTGTCCTGGGGCACGATGTCGTCAATCTGGAAGAACATTCCATGCGGCTTACGATCATCATTATCCTTGTTACGGTGATTTATGGCTTCATCTGGTGGAAGACGAAGAAGCAGAGAAAAAGCGGACAGAACGAAAATAACCAATAAAAAATGATTGTTTCCATAACGGGAGCAATCATTTTTTATTGGTTATTTATTTGAGATTTTTCACGATGACAGGAACAGCATCCACATCATTGACCGGCATCAAATGGACGCCGTCAGTACCGATATCCTTCAATCCCTGTACGAGTTCAGAGGCAAGCTTAAGCCCCGTTTCCCTGTTTCCTGTCTCCATTTCCTTTAGGATTCTCTGGGGAATGGAAATGCCCGGGACCTTGTCGTTTAAGTAATTGGCCATTTTGAAACTCTTTAAGGGCACGATACCGAAGAGAATCGGGAGATCAAGGTCTTTTGCATAGGAGAGAAATTTTTCAGCCTGAGAAATTTCATAGACGGGCTGCGTCTGGATGAACTGCGCGCCGGCTTTTTTCTTGCCTTCCAGACGAAGGATTTCCTTATCCAGGTCGTCAGCACCTGGATTTGCTGTAGTGCCGATGTAAAAGTTTGTTGCGGCGCCAAGCGGATTTCCTTTAAGGTCATGGCCTTCATTAAGGCGGCGTGCAATCTCTATAAGACCCGTGGAGTCCACATCAAATACGCCTGTGGCATCCGGATGATCGCCAATGGAGGGCGGATCGCCGGTCAAAGTGAGGATATTGTGTACGCCAAGGGCATAGGCCCCCAGGAGTTCTGCCTGAAGCCCGATTGTGTTGCGGTCGCGGCAGGTCAGGTGGAAAATGGATTCTACGCAGTATTTCTGCTGAATGATAGAGGAGAGGGCAATCGGGCTCATCCGAAGCTTTGCCATGGGGCAGTCAGCGATATTGACAGCATCCACGTAATCGGCAATTTCTGCAACCTGCTTTTCAGTAATTTCAGAAGAAGCGCTTTTGGGCGGATCCAGTTCAGCGGTAATTGTAAAGATGTGATTCTTGTTTTTGGCCCTTAGTGTTGTCATTATGAATTCCTCTTTTCTATTAACTGATCAGCGATGCGGACAGCGGCAATTCCGTCCTTGCAGTAGTTCGGGGCGCCGATTTCATTGGCATAGTCCTGTGTTACTACGGCTCCGCCGACAAGAATATCGACAGAGGGGACAGCTTCCTTCAGCTTTTTGACGGTAGATTCCAGTTCAGGAAGAGTGGTCGTCATCAAAGAGCACAGTCCTGCCAGATCGGCCTTGTATTCGATTGCAGCTTTGACAAATGCATCCGGACTGACGTCCTTGCCCAAATCGATGACTTTATAACCGCTGTTTTCCATGAGAGCAGCTACTATATTCTTTCCAAGATCGTGGATATCGCCTTGAACGGTGCCGATAACCAGGGTTCCTTTTTCTTTTGACTTGATATCAGGAAGAAGCTTCTTTAATTCACTGAAGGCAGACTGCATGGCTTCAGCCGCCATCATGACCTGGGGAAGGTATACTTTTCCAGCGCCATATCCGTCACCGATTTCAGTCATGGCAGATGTGAGCCCTTCCTTGATAATCGTTTCCGAAGAGATGCCTGCATCTAAAGCCGTCTTCATGAGTGAGGCGGATTGTTCCTTCTCGCCGTTCTTTACAGCAGCTTTGATCTGTTCAAGGGGAGGAAGGTCCTGGCTTGCTTCAGCCTTTTCGGCAGGCGCCGGCATCTTTGCGGTTTCTGCGATGAAGTTTGCAGCACCTTTATCAAATCCAAGAAGGAGCTTTGCATTGATAAATGCATCCTTGATGCCCTGGTCGAGAGGATTGATGATGGGGGCATTCATGCCGCAGGCAAATGCCATGGTGAGGAATGCGGCGTTGATGCGCGGACGGGAAGGAAGACCGAAGGAAACATTGCTTGTCCCCATGACACAGGGGAAACCGAATTCTTCCTTATATAATCGGATGGTGCGGAGAGTTTCGCTGGCACCTTTTTCTCCTGACCCTACTGTGAGGACCAGCGGGTCTAAAAGAAGGTCTTCGCGTCTGAGTCCGATTTCATCCGCCTTTTCTACAATTCTGTGAATGATTCTGACTCGTTCTTCGGCAGTGGCAGGAAGATTTCCTTTCTCAAGCGGAAGACAGAGGACGGCAGCGCCATATTGCTTGGCAAGCTTCAGGATCTTCTCGAGTGCCTCTTCTTCAGCCGCATTGACGGAATTGATCAGAGGGCGGCCGGGATATACCTTAAGGGCTCTTTCTATGACGACAGGATCCGTGCTGTCGATGGAGAAAGGGACGGGGCAGAGCATGGAAAGCTGGGATATGGCAGTTTCCATGGCGGCGGCCTGGTCGACTCCGGGGACACCCATATTTACATCAAGAATGTCAGCGCCGGCGGCCACTTCAGCAAGCCCTTCCTTTTTAATGGAGACGAAGCTTCCCTTCTGAATATCTTCCCGGAGTGTCTTTCTTCCTGTCGGATTGATTCTTTCGCCAATCTTGACGGGAGCGTAATTATCACCGACATAGACGACGCCTGTGCGGCAGGTAAGTGCAGTAAAGGGCTTTACCTTTGGAGGCGTGACAGTTGGTTTGTTTTCAAGTTCCTTGATTAAAGCATGAAGATGTTCCGGTGTCGTTCCGCAGCATCCGCCAAGGTAGGATACGCCGATATCAGCAAATTTTGCTGTCTCTTTGGCAAAGTCTTCAGCAGAGAGCGGGAAGAGTGTTTCCCCATTTTTCAGTACAGGCATTCCTGCATTTGGCTGGATGATGATGGGCTTATTGGTTGCTTCAATCATTTCCTTTGCGACATCGAAGAGTTTGTCCGGCCCGAGCGAGCAGTTGGCTCCAATGATATCAGCACCCATGGAATCAAGAAGAATGGCGGCGGCTTTAGGAGGAGCGCCTGTAATGGTTCTTCCGTCTTCCGCATACGTCATCTGGCAGATGACCGGAAGATTTGACGCAGCTTTGGCAGCAATCAGTGCGGCCTTCATTTCCTGAATATCGATGATGGTTTCAATGATAAGGAAGTCGGCTCCGGCGTTGGCAAGAGCTTTGGCAAGACGGTAGTAGTTTTCGCAGGCCTCGTCAAACGACAAATCGCCAAGAGGACTTAAGAAACGCCCTGTCGGTCCCATATCGCCTGCGATCTTAACGCGGCTGCTGCATGCTTCTCTTGCATTTTTTACAGCTGCTTTTGCAATTTCTTCTACCTTGTCCTGAAGATTATAATCTTCAAGCTTCAGCGGGGAAGAGCCAAATGTGTTTGTTGTAATGAACTGGCATCCCGCTGCCTCATATTCTTTATGAATACGCTGGACAATCTCCGGATGGGAGATGTTGAGATAATCCGGACATTCACTATTTGATAATCCATACTTCTGGAGCATTGTCCCCATACCGCCGTCAAAAAATACCATAATGAAACCCTCCTTATACCTGTATTACGATTAATGCCTGAATTGACAGTTTAGAAATGAGCATGTGGAGCACTTCGGGGGCTTATCCCTCTGGACAGTGCCTGAAAGGCCGATGATGGCCGAAACTGATTTTCTTGGGAAAAGCATGGAGTGATCTGTTACCGAGACTCCTATTTTTTCAGCCTGAATCAACTGGCAGAACTGCTTTTGCTGGTAAATCGGCCAGTCTCCATATCCCGGTGAAAAGCGCCAGACAGTTTTCTCTCCATTCTTTGAAGCTTCTTTCTGGATAAGTGCATCGACCTGGTCAGCCAGGTGTTCAACAGACGTAGTAGCCGCTGCATCTAAAAGAAGGCCTTTGACATATTCACCTGCTTTAAAATGAGCATCGGACTGTTTTCCAATTTCATCTCCGACCGTGACTGCCAGGACAGCAACAGAGGAAGAATTGGCAAGATGCCGCTTGATGGCATTTCCTTCAAGCTTCATGGGAAAATCTCCGCAAATGATGCCGTTTTCATTGTCATAGGGGAGAACCTGCCAGATTCCCCTGGGCTCTGCAAGGGCAAGCGCCTCTCTGACCGCAGATCTTACTTCTTCGGGAGGGAAATCTTTTGAGGAAGGATTCATTCCTGCATATCTGAGCATTTCCTTCTCATTGATTTGAAATAATGTACCATTATAGAAAGGCATGGGAGACCTCCTTCTACACCAATAAAAAAATCCTCCATCCCCAAAGGGACGAAAGATTCGTGTTACCACCCAAGTTTATCCATACATCGCTGCATGAATCTCATCAGGTACGCCGGCTTTTGCCTTAATACCTTAGTGCTGTATCGGGCACACCCGGGATGCTTCATTATTCAGCAATCCCAGCTCAGAGGCCATGTTCAGCAAATATCCCTATGCTCCTTTCCATCTGCCGGAGCTTTCTGGTATAGTCTTTTCTGCCTACTCTTCTCTTCATTGCTTATTTTTAATTACTAGCACTATATCATAGGCAATTCCCTGTGTCAAATAATTTATGATGTCATTTTCAGGATTCCAATCCTTTGGACCAAGCGGGATATTTTAGGCATCTTTTTGCCGTATATTTATATAAGAGAAATAAAATTTTTATTGGAAGAAAGCTATTACATCAGAGTAAAAAAATGTGTTAAGATAAATCATTAGCAAGTGTTCAGACATTTATTTTTTTGATGACTTTTCGGGAATCATAAAATAAATGCGGGAGCAATTGAGGTCAAATCCTCAATAGAAGCTGCTGTTTTATTAAAGGGATACCTGTAGGAAAGGAAAGTGGAATTATTATGATTATGGGAGACATGAAACATCTGGATGCGTACAAGGCCCAAATGCCTGATTTTATTTACGAGGTTCTCAAGGAAGCTTCCCAGTTTGATTTTGCAGGCGTTCCTGATGGAAAATATAAAATCAAAGGATGCAATATGAATGTGGAGACTTCACCGACGGAGCCTTCTGCTCAGAGGAAACTTGAAGGGCACAAGGATTTTATTGATGTTCAGTATGAAGTGGAAGGCAAAGAAGAATGGATCGGGATTGAGACAATTTTTGATGCCGGGAAATGCATAGAAAGTCATCCGGACAGAGACCTTTATTTTTATGAAGCAGGAAAAGATCCGGAAACGAAAATTCATTTCAAGAAGGGCCGTTTTGCCGTATTCTTCCCCGAAGACCTCCATCGCCCGCTCTGCCAGGGAGAAAGTGGCAGCCGGCAGCTTCGCAAAGCTGTCGTGAAGGTGCCGGTGGAATGGGTGAGTGTGAAATAGAAGTCAGGGATCAGAGGTGGCTGGTGATTGCGAAAATTGAACGAACCTCTTCTTGACTTAAAGTCAACTCTTTGCTATTATAATCTATATTCGATTACTAGCGATTTCTACAGTACCGCACGATGAAGGTGGTATGTGTAAGGGGGCAGAGTATGAAGTATAAAAAATTTTTGGCAGCTGCCATGGCGGCAGGCTTTTTGCTTTCCGCCGGCATGATGACCGGCGGATGCGGGTCGGCCAAACAGCAGCAGGGGCAGCAGCAGGCGATGAAGGTCACGACTTTCAAACCGTTCAAGTCGGACACGCCGATCCAGAGAGAGTATGCCGGCTCCATTATGGCATTGCAGGAGGTGCCGGTCCGCTCGAAAGTATCCGGTACAGTCATGGAAAAATACGTCAAAGGCGGTGACCATGTCACAGAAGGGCAGCCGCTCTTCCGCCTTGATACGCGCACTTATTCGTCTTCTCTGGCAGCCGCAGAGGCGCAGGTCGCGCAGGCTTCGGCTACCTATGAAAATGCGAAGCGCGATCTCGCCCGCTATGAGCAGCTGATCGCGACGGGGGCGATTTCTCGGCAGGCCTATGATGCGCAGAAGGCAGCGACAGAGTCCTATCAGGCCGTCGTCGAAGCAGCCCAGTCGCAGGCAGCGATCGCATCGGATAATCTCTCCGATACCATCGTGACAGCTCCCTTCACCGGGACGCTCTCCATGGATGATGTGAATATCGGCACTTTCGCTTCGGCAGGACAGACGCCTCTCGTCACGATTTCCTCGGCAGATCCGCTGTATGTTCAGTTTGATATGTCGGAGAGCGAATACCTTTCGCTCACCAAGAATAAGAGTGGCACGGAGACGCTCGGGGATACCCTGAAGCTTCGCCTTGCTGATGGCTCCATCTATCAGGAGACCGGCAAGATCGTCCAGATCAATCCGGGGCTGACCGGCGGGCAGCTGACCATGAAGGCGGCATATGCAAATCCGGATAACCTGCTCGTACCGGGGATGTATGCGACGGTCGTTTCTGATGCAGAAATCGCCAAGGGCAGTATCCTGGTACCGACCAAGGCACTCGTACAGCTCCTGAACCGAGATATGCTCGATGTCGTCGTCGATGGCAAGGTCCAGCAGAAGGCGGTCAAGCTCGGTGCGACCTATGGCATCTATACCATCATCGAAAGCGGCATCGATGAAAATGATGAGATCATCGTCGAAGGCCAGAATAAAGTCCGTGTCGGACAGGCAGTCGCTCCGGAAGAAACCACGCGCGAGGCTTTGGAACAGGCGGCGATCAAGGCCGCTTCTGTGCAGCATGGCACGACAGATGCTAAGAAATAAGGGGAGGAGCTATGGCAAATTTCTTTATTAAACGCCCTATCTTTGCTATCGTCGTGGCTCTTGTCATCACGATCGCCGGGGCACTCTGTATTTTCTCACTGCCGATCGACCGCTATCCGAAGATCACGCCGCCTCAGGTCTCTGTCCATGCGACCTATCCGGGCGCTGACTCTGAAGTCGTAGCGCAGACGGTGGCCGAGGTCATAGAAAAGAATGTCGTCGGTGCCGAAGGTTTTGATAATATGTCTTCGACATCGAACTCGAATGGCTCCTATTCGCTCTCGGTCCAGTTCCTGACGGGGACGGACTCGGATATGGCGACCATCCGTGTACAGAATGGTGTCACGGCTGCCGATGCAGGGCTTCCTGATACAGTCCGTTCCATCGGCGTCTCCACGAAGAAATCTTCGGGGGATATGGCACTCGTCGTCGGCCTGCTCTCACCGAATGGCACTTATGATGACGTATTCCTGAAGAACTATTTCTCCATGAACTACCTGGATGAGCTGAAGTCCATCAAGGGCGTCGGCAACGTACAGGAATTCGGCTCTGACTTCGCGATGCGCATCTGGATGGATCCGACGAAGATGTCGCAGAACAAGATCACTGCGAGCGAGGTCATTTCTGCCGTTTCTTCGCAGAATAAGCAGATCGCGGCCGGTAACATTTCCAGCGCTCCGGTCGATCAGAATGCCTCCTTCCAGTACATCATCACGGCGAAGGGCCGTCTTGTGACGGAGAAGGAATTCGGCGATATCGTACTTCGTACCAATGATGACGGCTCCATGCTTCGTCTGAAGGATGTGGCCCGTATCGAGCTTGGTGCAAAGGACTACAGCTTCATTTCCCGTGCGGCGGGACAGGAGTCGGCGATCCTCGCCTTCTCTCTGACCGATGATGCGAATGCGCTCGAAACTCTGGGGGCGATCAAGGAGAAGCTGAAAGAAGATGCGAAGAGCTTCCCAGATGACATGACCTATGTCATCTGCGCGGATAACACGGACTTCATCTATGCCTCCATCAAGGAGGTCATGCATACCTTCGTCGAAGCGCTTCTCATCGTAGCACTGATCGTGTACATTTTCCTGCAGAACTGGAGATCCACGCTCATCCCGATGATTGCGGTCCCGGTATCGCTCTTTGGTACCTTTGCTTCCTTCCTGCTTCTCGGATTTACCATCAATACCCTGACGCTTTTCGCAATGGTTTTGGCCATCGGGCTGGTCGTCGATGATGCGATCGTCGTCATAGAAGCCGTCGAGTATGAAATGCGCTATAACAACATGGGCCCGAAAGAGGCGACTGTTGCTGCGATGCAGAAGGTACAGAGCCCGGTTATCGGCGTAGCGGTCGTTCTGGCTGCGGTTTTCGTACCGGTCGCTTTTCTGGGCGGGATCATGGGTATCCTGTACAAACAGTTTGCTCTCACCATCGCTGTCTCTGTCCTGATTTCTGCTTTCGTCGCGCTGTCTCTGACTCCGGCTCTTTGTGCCGGTCTTCTGAAACCGCCGAAGAAGCAGAATAGGAAAAACTTCCTCGATCGATTTTGGGATACCTTCAATGATGGTTTCGATCGTATGGTAGAGATCTACGGAGCGATCCTGCAGAAGATGGGACATGCGATCGCTGCTCCGATCCTTGTTCTTGTCGTCATCACGGTCGCAGCTTTCGGTATTTTCTTCAAGCTTCCGACAGCATTTCTTCCGCAGGAAGATAATGGCTTCTTCATCACGGCATTCTCTTTGCCGGAAGGCTCTGTCAATGTCAGAACGAATGCAGCGATCAACGATTACCTTGATTATATGGGAAAAGATCCGGCGATCGAACAGTCGCAGGGCGTCACCGGCTTTGATATTTTGTCCGGCGGGCAGAAACCAAATGCGGGTCTTTCCTTCATCAAACTGAAACCGTGGGATGAACGCAAAGCGCCAAACGAACAGATCAATGCCATTATGGGCAAAGCCATGGCATATGGGGCGACCCATCCGGAGGTATCTCTGATGGCGCTGAATCCGCCTCCGATTCCAGGCCTTGGCGCCTCCGGTGGCTTCAGCCTTTATATCATGAACAAGAGCGGTGCATCGGATGAAGAATTCCAGCGCGTTGTCGGAGAATTCCTCGGCGCAGCCAACCAGCGTCCGGAAATCCAGATGGCCTACACCACTTTCCGAAGCGATACACCATCCTACAATTATGATATCGACCGAGAAAAAGCACAGCGAAATGGTGTGGCTGTCGGGGATATCTTCACCGCTCTTCAGGCCTACTATGGCTCTGTCCAGATCAATGATTTCACCATTTATGGCCGTAACTTCAAGGTCGTCGCGCAGGCGGATACCCAGTACCGCACGAACCCGGGGGACAACAAGTTCCTGACGGTTCGCGACAATAAGGGCAATATGGTGCCGATCTCCACCTTTATCACTCCGAAGAAATCCAATGCGATCTCCGTCATCACTCGTTACGACAACTTCCCGGCCGTCAAGGTCGGCGGGCAGCAGAAGGATGGATACTCCTCCGGGCAGGCGCTCGATGCGCTCGAAGAAACCGCCAATCAGGTACTTCCGAATGGTTATGGCTTCGAATTCGTCGAATCCTCTGCCCAGGAACGTGAAGCGAGCGGTAAGACAGTATATGCCCTCTCGCTCGGCATGCTCTTCGTATTCCTGTCTTTGGCAGCTCTCTATGAAAGCTGGAAGGTTCCATTCACGGTCATCTTCGGGATACCGACTGGTTTCTTTGGCGCGAGCCTGGCAGCCATGGCATTCCATGTATATAACGACATTTACTTCCAGATCGGTCTCTTGACCATCATCGGGCTGGCTGCGAAGAACGCCATCCTGATCGTCGAGTACGCGAAAGTCCGTGTTGATAATGGCATGGATGTCATGAAGGCTTCCATCGAAGCATCGCAGATTCGTCTGCGCCCGATTCTGATGACTTCCCTGGCATTCATCCTCGGCAACATTCCGCTGGCACTTTCGACTGGTGCAGGTTCGAATTCCCGTTCTGAAATGGGTATTGCTGTAGTATTCGGCGTGCTTTCTGCAACTGTATTCCAGATCTTCATTGTACCGATGCTCTTCGTTGTTATTGAACGAATTCATGGTTTCAAAAGACCGAAAAAAGGAATTTCAGTAAGCAAGTAATTTAAATGAGACTGCAGTTCATTCATGGGCTGCAGTCTTTTTTATACACAAGAGTGAATATGGAAGATCGATGGAAAGGGCAGGCGCCTTTATTCATGAATTGCTTCGGTGACAGCCTGACTGAAGGGTTCGGACTAAGGAAGGGCAGGTACTGGCTTGAGATTGCTACCAGGGAAATACATGGCATCAGGTTCAGGAATTTTGGATCCTGCGGCTCCCTGTCATCAGATATCCTTCAAAAGGCAGAATTTTTTCTTGAGAGAGCCGGAAGTCAGGATGAAATTTTCATCATGGGCGGAACCAATGATTTGCTGTGCAGAATAAGGCTTTCTTCCCTTGAAAAGAATATGGAAAGGGGGATTTCACATATAGCAGCCAGCCTGCCGCTGACGATTGCCATCCCGCCTCAGGTAACACGCGCAAGCGTTGAGGCAGGATGGCAGTCGGAATTTTCCTATGATGCCAATCAGGAAGATTACAGGACGTATATTTCCTTCTTAAAGGAACTGGCACAGAGCCTTGACGTACGGGTGATTGATTTTTCAAAAGTGATTCCCTTTGACGATGATTATTATGTTGACGGGGTTTATCCTAACGAGAAGGGACAGGAACTCATGGCAGAAGCTGCTATCAAAGTTTGGGGAAATTGAGGGGATTAATCCCTGATTTCCTTTGTACCTTGACCCAGTGGATTTGGTATAATAAAACAATATGGACGATGCATGTTCATAGAATGATAAAGGATAGGAGATTGTTATGGATACGATTCTTGTGACCGGCGGAGCCGGGTTTATTGGATATCATTTAAGCAAACGTCTGCTTAAGGATGGATACAATGTTGTCGGATATGACAACATGAATGATTACTATGATCCAAAGCTTAAGGAAGATCGTGTCAGGGATCTTGAGGAATCAGGACAGGACTATCGTTTCATAAAGGGAGACCTGGCCGATAAGGACATGGTATTCCACCTCTTCGAAGAGATAAAACCTGCTATTGTCGTTAATCTTGCCGCACAGGCCGGAGTCCGCTACAGCATCGATCATCCGGATTCGTATATACAGTCCAACATCGTGGGTTTCTTCAACATCCTGGAAGCTTGCCGCCACTATCCGGTAAAGCATCTTCTTTTTGCATCGAGTTCTTCGATTTACGGAAATCAGGAAAAAGTTCCATTCTCGGTCAATGACCCGACGGACCGCCCAATCAGCCTTTATGCGGCAACGAAAAAGTCTGACGAGCTTATGGCATATACGTATTCCCACCTCTACAGGATTCCTGCTACCGGGCTTCGTTTCTTTACGGTTTACGGACCTTTTGGCAGGCCGGATATGGCTTACTTCAAGTTTGCCAATAAGATTTTCAACGGCGAGACGATTCAGGTTTATAATAACGGAGATATGCTTCGCGATTTCACCTATGTAGATGATATCGTAGAAGGGATTTCCCATATGCTGAACCATCCGCCGAAGCTCAACGAAGAGCATGACCCGTTCAAGGTTTATAATATCGGCAACAATCACCCGGTCAGGCTGATGAAATTCATTGAAATTCTGGAAGATGCCATCGGGAGAAAAGCGGAAAAAGAGTACCTGCCCATGCAGATGGGAGACGTGTATCAGACGTATGCTGATATTGATGATCTGGAAAAAGATTTCGGATTCCATCCGTCGACCACCTTGGAGGAGGGACTTGCCGCATTCGCCAAGTGGTATAAAAATTATTATCATAAGGAATAATCACTTAATAGAGGAGGTATGTCCGTGAATCTTTTACTTGCGGATCTGCATAAATTTGTAGGATACAGCGGCGGCATCGAGCATGTCTTATCGAGGATGGCAGCTGCAATGAAAGACAGAGGATATACGGTTTCTGTCGTGATGGCTGATGAAAAGAGCGGGGATCCTTTCTATCCTCTCCCTGAGGGCGTTAAACTCTATAACTTGTTCAAAATGGAAGAAATGACTGAAATTCATGCCGGCTTGTTTTCCAAGGCAGCAAGGGAAATTGCCCGCGCTTTTAGCAAGGAAGCTGCAAGAAACAGGAATTACAGTATTTTTAACCAGGCAAAGCCTCAGATGAAAAGAGTCCTTGAACTGGCAAAACCTCATGTAATCGTTTCCTTCAGGGAACCGACAGGCCGTCTTCTTCTTGAAGGGCTGGATACTGAAATTCCCGTGATTTCCATGCTTCACAATGATCCGGATGAAATATTCCTCCATTCACCGGAGAAAGAAAAAAGGGCTCTTGAAAAAAGCCGCTTCATTCAGGTACTCATGCCTTCATTTATAGAAAAAGCAGAAAAATACCTGGATTACGATCGCTTTGTGCATATTCCCAATTCTGTAAATATCCCGCATTTGGAGGTGGATCCCGGACAGGAAAGGAAAGTTCACAAAATCGTCAATGTAGGAAGAGTGACAGGCAGGACGAAGAGGCAGCATATTTTAATAGAAGCCTTTTCGAAAATTGCTCAGGAATTTCCCGACTGGGAAGTGGACATCTGTGGGGATACTTACGATAAAGCGTATGTAACTATGGTGAAAAGCCTCATATCCAAAAATGGACTGCAGGACCGTGTCCACTTGCGCGGCACTACGAAGAATATGGGAAAAGTCTGGCAGGAAGCAGATATATTTGCATTCCCAAGCCATCATGAAGGTTTCCCTTTGGCGCTTTCTGAATCGATGGGCGTTGGAATTCCGGCAGTAGGCTTTGCATCCTGCTCTTCCGTCAATGAACTCATCAAGGATCAGGTCAATGGATTTCTTGTTCCTGACGGGGCAGAAGCGTTCTCAAAAGCACTGGCATCCTTGATGAAGGACAGCGAACTTAGAAGGAAACTGGGAACGGGAGCGAGAGAATCAATGAAACCATATGCACCGGAAGTGGTGTGGGATTCCTGGGACAAGCTCATTAAAGAATGCATAAAAGAGCAATGAGATAATATAGGAAACATAGTTTGTATTTGATTTTGGCAGGGGAACCATGAGACAAGACGGAGAAAAATTTCTTAGTGAAGATATTCTGAAAGTAAAGGCAGCCGTAATCGGTGATGTAATGATGGATCAGTACGTGACAGGGAGCGTGAACCGCATCTCTCCTGAAGCGCCTGTACCGGTCAATCTGGTCAAAGGGGAAAGAAACGTGCCGGGCGGGGCTGCCAATACAGCGGCCAATCTGGCATCACTTGGTTGTCAGGTTTTCGTTTCCGGCATAGTTGGGAATGACCAGAATGGGAAAATGCTTCTTGACCTTTTAAAAAATGCAGGAATTGACTCTAATGGGATTCTTGTGTCTGATGATTACCAGACGACAGCTAAAATACGCATTCTGGGCGCAGGCCAGCAGATGATGAGGCTTGATTATGAAAGAACCAGAAAGCTCACTGACGATGAATGCGAAAGCGTTATGGAATGGCTTTGCGGGCTTTTAAAAGCGGGACTGGACTGTGTCGTCATTTCTGATTACGGCAAGGGAATGATCGACGACATACTGTCTCAGAAAATCATAAAGAAAGCCAATGAATACAATGTTCCTGTTCTTGTCGATCCTAAGGGCAGTGATTGGGAAAAGTATGACGGCGCTTATGGAATCACGCCTAATCTGAAAGAGCTTTCTGACTGCGCCGGAAAGAGCATCCCTAATGAAAGCGCTCCCATAGAGGCGGAAGGAAAGAGGATCAGGGAGAAATTCCACTTGAAATATCTCTTCGTAACAAGATCCGAGCGCGGAATCACCTGCATTATGGATGGCGGGGCTATTCATAGAGCATCCGTTGCGCAGGATGTCTTTGATGTTTCGGGCGCAGGAGATACTGTCATGGCTGTTACAGCTGCCTGTGCAGCCGCTGGCATTGATATGGAAACGACATTGGAACTTGCAAACCGCGCAGCGGGCATCGCTGTTTCACATGTAGGAACTTATCAGGTCGAAAGGAAAGAAGTCCTTGATGCATGGCGTGATAATGAGCCGGTCCGCCTTGATTACCTCCCTCTGACGTGGAAGGAAGCGGAAAACAAGGTAAATCTCTGGAAAGCAAGAGGAGAGACCGTTGTATTTACCAATGGATGTTTCGATATCCTTCACAGAGGCCATGTCACCTATCTGCAGAAGGCGGCTTCCCTTGGCGACCACCTGATTGTGGGATTGAATTCCGATGACTCAGTCAAAATGCTCAAAGGGGAAGACCGTCCGGTTAACCGTGAAAATGACAGGAGCTTTATGCTTGCCGCTCTTCGCTGCGTTGATGATGTCGTTGTCTTTGGAGAAGAAACTCCTGAAAAACTTCTGACCCATCTGAAACCGGATATCCTTGTCAAAGGCGGGGATTATAAGGCAGAAGAAGTTGCCGGAAGGCAATATGCAGGATCTGTGGAAATTCTCCCCTTTGTCGATGGTTATTCAACAACAGGAGTCATTAAGAAAATAAAAAGGGAAAAGCAATGAAAAACTCTGCCCGCCGTGTCGATTTGAAAAACAAGACGATTGTTATTATGTATATGCTGTATTTTGGAGACATGGTTTCCATTACTCCTTTTCTTGAAGTGCTGAGAAGAGAAGCAGAAGGCTCCAGGATCGTCCTTGTCATGGACTCCAGATTCCAGGAATCCGTGAAGTACAACCCCAACATCGATGAAATTATTCCTGTCGACAGGAATGGAAAAGATAAGGGGCTTATGGCTACCTGGAATATCGGGCGGCAAATTGGAAAATTGAAGCCGGACGTCCTGATGGCTCTCCATGGGACATCAAGGACTACGCTGATGGGTCTTGCCATGCATCCCAAGTACTGGACGGGAGAAGAGGGAACAGGTATCGATCACTTCTTCATGGATCAGCCGATCGTGATTGAGACGTATAATTCTCATGCTGTCGACAAATACCTTAGAGTGCTGCAGCTTTTGGGTGTAAAAGATGTTTCTCACAGCGGAATGCGTACCTATACCTGCAGTGACTGGGAAGACAAAGCCAGGGAATTTTTCCAGTCGCAGAAATTGCCGCAGAATGCAAAAATGGCCGGATTTTCTGTGGGAAGCTCTACGCCGGAAAAGAACTGGCCCGCTGAGAATTATGGGAAAGTCGCTGATCATTTCTTTGAGAAGGGATTCATTCCGGTTTTCTTTGGCGTCAAGTCAGAGCTGGGGCTGATCCAGAAGGCTATTTCCTCTATGAAACACGGGGATAAAGCGGTTATTGCGGCAGGCCATCTGAGCATGGGCGAATTTATTGCAGCGGCCGGTCATTGCTCCATTTTCTTTACCAATGACAGCGGACCCATGTATGTAGCAGACAGCCGCGGTATCCCGACTATTTCCATGTTCGGACCGAGCAATGCAAAGTTCCATCATCCATTGGGACCTTGTTCACAGGCAATTTCTTCATGGGATATGCCTGAGGGACCCGAGCATGTGAATAAAACGATTGCATCAGGCAATTATGTGCCTATTTCTGAAATCAGTGTGGATAGGGTCATTGATGCAGGAGAGAAAGCATTAGAAAAAGCAGAAAATCTGTAAATTGAAATAGGGCTGTGACAAAATGGTTAATTATTTTGCCACAGCCCTATTTCAATTGGGATAT
>ERZ837487.52-NODE-52-length-149330-cov-23.636771_pt1 | contig 149330 bp, 133 predicted proteins | sample MGYA00519911_ERZ837487 | MGnify/ENA primary metagenome ERZ837487 (study PRJEB31850, sample SAMEA3708818) | human gut metagenome | biome: human gut; feature: human-associated habitat; material: faeces | place: China | collected 2014 ... | reverse complement strand
AATTCCAAAAGGCTGATATAGTAAGAAAGGCTGTTATTTTTTAGAGAGTAGCAGCCTTTTTTTGAATATAAAATATGACACATACACTTGACAATATGCATACATAGAGGAAAAGCATCAAGTGCTTGCTAAGCGAAACTTTGTACTGGCAGTAAGAGGAGGTATCTTTGGCGATAAACCAACTGCTTACTATGACTTTGGAGAGTAGAAAGCGACAAGATAGCTGAGCATTGGGATATTGCACTTATATGTGGTTGTCTGACAATGTTTGTATATAGAAATGGTGTGTATTACATTGATTCATTGCAGGAGGCTGTTGAAGCCCAGGTGGATAATAAGGGTGATGATTCAGAACAGATATATATAAGTATTCCAGAGGATAAATGGGATGAATTTGCAAAGGATTTTTCTGTCCAGGTGTACAATAATAAGGCAGATTATAAAAGAAATAGTTTAATAATTTCAGTGTTACTGGCACTTCTTGGAGGCGGTGTTACATATTTTATAAGTGGACGGGCACTTAAACCAATTGGTGAGTTTTCTGATAAAATTGAAGAGGTGCAGTTACAGAATCTGTCCGATTCTCAGATAGAAGAGAACCAGGTTAAAGAACTGAACAGACTTAGTGTTTCGTATAATAAGATGCTTGAACGTCTATCGGAGGCATTTAAGATACAGAGGCAGTTTACTGAGAATGCGGCACACGAGCTTCAGACAGTGGGACGTGATGAGACGATTATAGTTAATGCACTTGTTGATGAGGTATTGGCGGATCTGGAGCCACTTGCACAGGAAAAGAATATAAAGCTTATTGGAAAATGTAAGGATGTAAATATGGTCGGAAGTGATATTCTTATATACAGGCTTGTATATAATCTTGTTGAGAATGCCATAAAATATAATCATTCTGGTGGACAGGTTTCAGTAGAGGCATATCAGAGGGAAAAGCAGGTTTATCTGTCAGTAAAGGATACGGGAAACGGAATTCCAGAGGAACTTAAGGAACGTGTGTTTGAACCTTTCTTTCGCGTAGATAAATCAAGAAGCCGTGAGCTTGGTGGTGTTGGTCTTGGACTTGCGCTTGTTAATGAAATTGTGCGGGTACACGATGGCAGTATTGCAATCAGGCCTAACCCATCAGGAGGAACAATAATAGAAGTGCAGTTTGCAGTTAACAGAACAACAGCTTAAGCTGTCTAGACATACAGTCTATTAAATAACACATACAATAAAGTAATAACTAAAGTAGTAATTATTACTATTTTATTGACTTATTTATGTAATTTTTATATTATATAATATAGATTTAAGGTGTTTGAGGATTGCGGGAATTACATAGCAATTAAGCGGTCCGGTTACATCAGTAAGTGGCAAAATTTACTTTTGACATTCTCATCATTATATAAGGTGTAGATAAAGTTAGAAATAATGTACAGTAAATATAAAAATGTGTATTATTGAGGCGTTAGTATGGAGAAAGAAGAACAATCATATAAGAAAAGTAAGAATATAGTAGGAATTATCCAAAGCTGTTTAATATTGATACTGATAGTTCTTATTATATTTATTATGGTGGATATCAGCAGGCTGCAGGGTACAGCCCGCGTAATAAATTATGCAGGTCTGGTACGTGGAGCTACGCAGCGTGAAGTGAAGCTGGAAATTACAGAAAACCAGAATGATGAATTAATTAAATATCTTGATGATATTCTTAATGATTTGAAATATCAGAATGGACAATACAATCTTGTAGATCTTCAAGATAAGGAATATCATGACAAGTTACAGATTCTAAGTGACTATTGGGAAGAATTAAAAAAAGAAATCAAAGCAGTAAGAGAAGTAGGCTATCAAAATACAGATATTGTTAATATGAGTGAAATATATTTTAAGATGGCAGATGAAACAGTATCCGCTGCGGAAAGCTATTCAGAAAGGATAGCTGTTAAAATCCGTACTTTAGAGCTGTTGTCAGTACTTGACATGCTATGTCTTGTGATATTGATTGTTATACAGACCTTAGCAGCCATGAAAATGTCTGTACTAAACAAGCTGTTAGAACAAAGAGCATATACAGATGCCCACACGGGATTGCCAAATAAAGATGCCTGTGAAGTGCTTCTTAACAATAAGGAAACAGTTGCAAAGCATACAGCGTGCATAATGTTTGATTTAAATAATCTTAAGATTATTAATGATACAAAGGGACATTCAAAGGGAGATCAGCTTATATTGAACTTTGCCAGGCTTTTACGCAATGTAATTCCACAAAAAGATTTTGTTGGAAGATATGGCGGCGATGAATTCATGGTAGTTATCTACAATACAAGCAAAACGGAAATTGAGGATATATTAAAGCAGCTAAGCAGGGAAAAAGACAGATTAAACAGCAGTGGTAATAATATGCCAATCGACTATGCATGTGGATGGGCAATATCAGATGCTGATAGTGAGTGTACAATACAGATGCTATTAGATAAGGCAGATTATTATATGTATGAAAACAAACAGGCATATAAAAAGTCTAAGAAATCCTGAAATAAAGATTAGAAAATGATATTTTGTACATGTCGGTATATAATTAGGTAGGATTGTGGGAGAGTGTAGCACAAAACAAACTGTAGGTATCAATGGGCTGTTGTACCTAATAAATGAGCTGCTCCCTGTCAAGTAGACAATTGAAAAAATATAAATTTTTCTTGCCAGCAGAAATTTATCTGCTGGCAGTTTTTATGCAACTTGCATGTAAATTTCGTGTTTTTCCATAGTATCGCTATCTCTTCAGAATCCCCCAAAAGCCTTCCATTGGTCCATTGTCGATACATTTAGCAACTCGCGACATGCTTTGTATTATTCCAGCATTTACAAGTTTTGTATGAAATGTCATGTTCGTATATTGGAATCCTCTGTCACTGTGAAACAGTGGATGCGAACCAGGATTTCTAAGTAAAGCATTGTCTGCCGTATCAAACACCAAAATGTGCTAATATGACAAAATTGAAGATAAGGATAAAGGAAAGGTAGTATTTGTAGTTGATGGAGGGGTTGTGTGTAGAATAATTTACCATTGACGAATCAGAATGACAAGGGTATAATACATTATGACAACTAAAATTGTCAAATAGACAAGCAAAATTGTCGAACGGAGGTGCTATATGATACTGCGAAATCGTTTAAAGGAACGCAGGGCTGCATTGAATGTTAATCAGCAGGAAATGGGACGCTTATGTGGTGTATCAAGGCAGACGATCAGTTTGATTGAACGTGGCGATTATTCGCCGTCCGTTACCCTTGCCTTAACGATTGCAAAAGTGTGCGGTGTTGCGGTGGAAGAAGTTTTTTATTTACAGGAGGAAGAAGATAATGGATAAAAATGAAATTAAGGGGGCAAATCGGAAAGCTCTGCCCCAATTTATGCTCATTATGGTAATATGATTCAGTGTGTTTGCTGCGACAGGGGATAATGCAGTGCTTGGAATAGAACTGTATCGGATGAAGTTTTAGAAAACGAACTTGCAACATTAGAATAAGGAGGAAAATGATATGGAATCAGATATAATTAAAATCAGCCATCTGAATAAAAGCTTTGGCGAAGTAAAAGCCGTAAATAATCTGAGTTTTCGTGTGAAAAAAGGAGAATTGTTTGCGTTTCTTGGAGTAAACGGTGCGGGGAAAAGTACAACCATTTCTATTCTCTGTGGACTGCAGAAAAAAGATAGTGGAACGGTTCAGGTAAACGGAATAGAAACTGACAAAGCCGGTGAACAGACAAAAAGGATGATTGGTGTTGTATTTCAGGATAGTGCACTTGATAAACCGCTTACGGTGAAAGAGAACCTAATGAGCAGAGCTGCTTTGTATGACATTACAGGAAATGCCTTTGATAAGAGATTACAGGAGCTGGTCGAGATTCTGGATTTTGACGAGTTTTTAAACAGGCCTGTGGGTAAACTGTCGGGAGGTCAGAGAAGAAGAATTGATATTGCCCGTGCATTATTGCACAGACCGGAGATTTTGATTCTTGACGAGCCTACTACAGGGCTTGATCCGCAGACAAGGCAGTTAATCTGGAATGTTATTGAGAAACTTCAGAAAACAGAAAATATGACAGTATTTCTGACTACACATTATATGGAAGAGGCTGCTAATGCCGGGTATGTTGTGATTCTTGACAAAGGAAGTATTGCAGCACAAGGTACACCGTTTGAACTTAAAAATGCTTATGTACAGGATATCGTGTCTGTTTACGGTGTTTCCGAAGATGAAATAAAGACATTGAACAGAGAATATAAAAAAATACGTGACGGATATCAGATAAAAGTAAGAAATACGCAGGAAGCAACGGAGCTTATTGTAGAAAATCAGGAGCTGTTTAGGGATTATGAGGTAGTAAAAGGCGGTATGGATGATGTATTTCTTGCAGTCACAGGAAAGAAGCTTGGAGGTGAACGCTGATGAGAACAGTATTGGCATTAATGAACAGGAACAGAAAACTCTTTTTTAAAGATAAAGGTATGTTGTTTACATCAATGATCACACCCGTCATTCTGATTGTTTTGTATGCTACGTTTCTTGCAAAGGTTTTCAGAGATTCTTTTACAGCAGCAATTCCGGATATGATTACGATTTCGGATGAGCTCATTAATGGAACCGTGGCAGCACAGCTGACAGCATCACTTATGGCAGTGAGCTGTATCACTGTAACATTCTGTGTGAATCTGACTATGGTGCAGGACAAGGCGAATGGAACAAGGAAGGATTTTAATGTTTCACCGGTCAGCAGGGGAAAAATCTATTTGGGATATTTTCTCTCAACAGTTGCTAATTCTTTGATGGTCAATGGACTTGCGTTTGTATTATGCCTGGGATATCTGCTTAAAATGGGCTGGTATATGAATGCAGCAGATGTATTATGGGTTTTATTTGATATGATATTGCTCGTCCTGTTTGGAAGTACGCTTTCAAGTATCATTAGCTTTCCATTGACAACACAGGGACAGCTTTCGGCTGTGGGTACAATTGTCAGTGCAGGATATGGTTTTATATGTGGTGCTTATATGCCGATTTCAAATTTTGGTTCAGGTCTTCAGAAGGCGCTGTCTTATCTTCCGAGTACATATGCCACTTCATTGATTAAGAATCATATGCTTCACGGAGTATTCAGGGAGATGGAGAGAAAACATTATCCGGGTGAAATGGTTGAAGCGATAAGAGACACTCTTGATTGCAATCCGGTATTTCATGGAAATGTGGTAAGTGTAAATCAGATGATTGGCATTATGATTGGAAGTATAGCTGTATTTGGAATTATTTATTATTTGGTTATATTGCTGTCAAAGGGTGAAGGCAGACGATAGGAAATATTATCTCCGAAAGTATTGCCGGAGAGGAATTATTTTAATTTAGTAATAAAAAATGCAGTATTTATGCGGCCTGTGGCGTTTTGTAAACGTCTAATTATAACTTTGGATTGGAGGTTATCAGGAATGACAGAAAGAGAAAAAATGATAAACGGAGAGTTGTATGATTCAGCGGATAAGGAATTAGAACAATTACGTCTGAATGCACGTAAATTATCAAGAAAATATAATTTGACGGACGAAGATTGCTCAGAAAAGCAAATGCAGATATTGAGAGAATTATTGTCATCAACAGAGGAACTTCCGTATTTACAGGCACCTGTTTATTTTGATTATGGATGTAATACGTTCTTTGGAAAATTCAGCTCTGCTAATTTTAATTTTACATGTTTAGATGTATGCGAAATACATATAGGGGATAATGTTATGATTGGTCCCAATGTCACATTGGCAACTCCTATGCATCCATTATTACCCGAAGAACGCAATATCCGAAAAAGAGAAGATGGCAGTTTTTATAATCTTGAATATGCGAAACCAATAACTATAAAAGATAATTGCTGGCTGGCATCTAATGTGGTTGTTTGCGGTGGTGTCACCATAGGAGAAGGGTGTGTAATTGGTGCAGGAAGCGTTGTGACAAGAGATATTCCACCCTATAGTCTGGCAGCTGGAAATCCATGCCGGGTTATCCGTAAAATAACTGAGAAAGATCATATGTCAGATGGAATTGAAAAATTCTAGTTTGATGTAGAAAAAATCATTTATTCATGTCCTTTGTCATATAGTTTCTGTATATTTTGTAATTATCGGAATAAGAATAATATGAAATATAAAAAAGGAGCATATATGGCAAATCAGAAGCTGGAAACGCTGTTAAATGTCAGCATGCAGGCAACGCAGGAAGACAGGGCAAAATCGCCTGATTTATCGGCAGGAGTAGATGAAGAAGCAGGTATATGGGAAATTATAGTTAAATATACACAGGATTTATCACAATTTTCAGCAAAATATCCGGGTATGGAAATATATGAATTACTGGGTGGATATGCAATTATAAAAATAAAAAAAGAATACATTGATTCATTGTCACAGGAAAAACAGATACAGTTTATAGAAAAGCCTAAAAGATTGTATTTTCAATTGAGTAATGAGAAATCAGATGCCTGTATAACACCGGTACAGGCAGGATCTGACAATCCATACGGATTATTTGGAGAAGGAGTTATAACTGCAATTATAGATTCAGGAATAGATGTGACGAATCCTGATTTTAAAAATGAGAATGGAACAACAAGAATTATCGGTATATGGGATCAGGACAGAGATATATTTTATGACAGCAGTCAGATAGACAGATATTTGGATGGGGAAAATCCAAAAGGGATGCGTGCACAAAGAGCCCCGGGATTTGATATAAGCGGACATGGAACGAATGTTGCAAGAATTGCATGTGGTAACAGAGGTGTTGCGTCAAAATCCGATATTCTTGTAGTAAAGATGGGAAATACAGACAGAACATCATTTTCTGGTACAACGCAGCTTATTAAAGGGGTTGATTTTTGTATAAAAAAAGCTGCAGATTTGGGAAAACCTGTAGCAATAAATATAAGCTATGGCAATAATTATGGTGATCACAGTGGCAGCTCAATTCAGGAAAGCTTTATTAATACCGCTTCTGCATCATGGAAATGTGCAATATGTGTCGGAAGCGGCAATGAGGGGCTTGGAGCAGGACATACATCAGGCAGGCTTCGACAGGGAGAGGAACAATACGTCCAGATAGCTGTTTCTGAATACGAGACATCACTTAATATCCAGATATGGAAAGATTATTGGGATGATTTTAATATTGAGGTAATAACTCCGGCTGGCATAAATCTGGGACGTATTAGCCGATATAATACATTGAACACGGTAAGTACCGGGACGGAAAAAGTGCTGTGTTATTATGCACAGCCGCTTCCGTTCAGCATGAGGCAGGAAATATATATAGATATTGTTCCGGTAAATAATTATATAACATCAGGCTTGTGGAGAATTAATTTCATACCGGATAAAATAAGAACCGGCTTCTTTGACATGTGGCTTCCGGCTGCAGCTTCACTGAATCCTGAGACAGGATTTACACGTCCGGATTCTTCCCTTACTTATACGGTTCCGTCAACATCATCCAATGTTATAACTGTTGGTTCATACAATGCAGCGACAAACACGCCATCTCCGTTTTCAGGAAGAGGGTACGTGACACAGTCAGAATCTGGAATTGCAGTAAAGCCGGACATAGTGGCACCTGGGGAAAATGTGCGTATAGATGAAAGGACTACAGTAAGCGGTACGTCATATGCAGTACCATTTGTTACTGGAGCATCAGCACTTCTAATGGAATGGGGAATTGTGCGTGGCAATGACTTGTTTCTTTATGGCGAAAAATTAAAGGCTCATCTTATAAAGGGAGCCTTACCGCTTAATGGAATGAATATACCAGATGATGCTACCGGGTGGGGGAAAATGTGCATGGCCCAAAGTATATAATTTTCTTGATTTTATAACAGCCATATGGGTATAATAATTCCACAATACATTCCGTAATATGAACGGTTTGTCAGATATAAAAAAACATTCAGAAAAGAGGTTTTATTATGGTTATAACACAGAATAATTTTAATACGGAAGTTGAAAATAGCGATAAGCCTGTTCTTATTGATTTCTGGGCATCATGGTGCGGTCCATGTATGATGATGTCACCTGTAGTCGAGCAGATAGAAAAAGAACATCCTGAAATTAAGGTTGGAAAAGTTAATGTAGATGAGGAAATGGTGCTCGCACAGAAATTTATGGTTGTCAGTATTCCTACACTTATTTTATTTAAAAATGGAAAACCGGAGATTACATCTATAGGTTTCAAAGGAAAGGAAGAGCTTGAGGAAATATTCAAGCTGAAATAATTTTTATGGCACAGAAATTTTACGCAGTGCGTGCCGGAAGAAAACCTGGAATATATATGTCGTGGGAAGCATGTAAAACACAGGTTCATGGCTTTGCAGGAGCACAGTACAAAAGTTTTACGACAAGAGAGGATGCAGATGAATATATGAGTGCAGCAAAATGCAGTCATGTCAGGTCGGAAGCATTTGCATTTGTTGATGGTTCATTTAATACATCGACATCAGTATATGGTTATGGCGGATTTATAGAGTATAAAGGTGAACGCTATGAACTTATGGGTAGTGGAAACGATGCTGATATGGTATCAATGAGAAATGTTGCAGGAGAAGTGCTTGGCAGTATGGCGGCAGTAAAAAAGGCGATAGAGCTGGGAATCAGGTCGCTTGATATTTATTATGATTATATGGGAATTCAGATGTGGGCAACAGGTGAATGGAAGCGTAATAAAGCCGGAACTATAGCATACTATGATTATATTCAGTCAGTAAAAAATGATATAGAACTGCATTTTGTAAAAGTTAAAGGACACTCAGGCGTAGAAGGCAATGAAGAGGCCGACAGGCTGGCAAAAAAAGCGGTTGGCATACAATAAACAAATAACCCGGCATTTACGGAAAATGAACAGAACCCATGTTTATTCCGTAAATGCCGGGCTTTTTATTTACGCGTGTAACGAGCCAAAGTCCGTGCTTGCACGAGACCTTGGCGACTGCCGCGATAACTTGAGAAACTCGCGGAGCGTGTTTCTCATAGTTATTTTTTCAGACTGTTAAGATATTTATTAGTCTCGGATACAACAACGCCATTTAATGCAATAAGTGCAATAAGGTTAGGTATAGCCATAAGACCATTGAATATATCTGCAATTGTCCATACAGCTGAAACAGTCATAAAAGGACCTATGAAAATACATAAGATATATAACCATTTGTAGGCTTTGATAACATTTTTCTTATCTCCGATAATATATTCGAGACAGCGTTCGCTGTAATAATTCCATCCAAGTATTGTTGTAAATGCAAAGAATACAAGACAGAGCATGAGTATGAATGAAGAGAACTGTGCCGGAAGAGGAAGTCCCATCTGGAACGCTCTTGTTGTAACAGAAACGCCTTCAAGACCGATATTCCATGAACCTGTTATAACAATTGTGAGTCCTGTCATTGTACAGATTACAATTGTGTCAATAAAAGTACCCATCATAGAGATAAGACCCTGCTGTGCAGGTGCATCAGCAACGGCAGCGGCAGCAGCAATAGGAGCACTACCAAGACCTGCTTCGTTAGAAAAGATACCTCTGGCAACACCCATCTGCATAGCCATCATCATAGAGCCTATAGCACCACCGCCGACAGCACGCAGACCAAATGCACTCTGGACAATAGTTGCAAGAGCATTTGGAATTTCCCTGAAATTGTATACAAGAATAGCAAGTGTAACAATAAAATATGTAACAGCCATAAAAGGAACTATAACCTGTGCAACAGATGAAATTCTTTTGAGACCGCCAATGAGTACAAGAGCGGCAAATATTGTAAGAAGTATGCCGGATATAATAACAGACCATGAATATTCACGTCCAAACAGTGTTACCGTCCATTGGTTATTGGCATCGAAGAAATTATTTACAGCACTTGTAATACCATTAATCTGTGTAAATGTACCGATACCAAGAAGACCAACGCCAACACCGAAAAATGCAAATAACTTGGCAAGCCATTTCCATTTTTTTCCCATTCCATGTTCAATATAGTAGAAAGGTCCTCCGAGAATATGTCCGTCCTTCTGGATGACACGGTATTTTACAGCAAGAAGACATTCCGAATATTTTGTTGCCGTACCTACAAGGGCTGCAATCCACATCCAAAATAAAGCACCGGGACCGCCTGCAACAAGAGCAGTTGCGACGCCAACAATATTACCTGTACCTATTGTAGCTGATAAAGCTGTGCAAAGTGAAGCAAAACCGGATACTTCGCCATCGCCTGATGCTTCATTTTTTACCATATGCTTAATGGCAAGTCCAAGCTTCGTAATTTGAAGTCCTTTCAGACGGATTGTAAGAAACAAACCAACAGAAATAATAAGAATAATAAGGGGAAGTCCCCAAACGAAACTATCAATCGTTTTAAGGATTGAATTAAAACTTTCAAACATAAATAAGTCTCTCCGTTCAAAAATGATATTTTCTTAAAACTATAACACAAAAATGTTTTACTTGCAAAAAAAAATATTAGCAGATAAAATGTATAAGGCAGAATAAAAATTAAAGAGGAGTTTTTTAAATGGAATTACAGATTTTACATTGGTTTGAAAGCCTGCACAATCCGTTTCTCAATCCAATTATGTATGGCATAACAATGCTTGGCGAGAAAGGAATATTTCTTATACTGGTAGCACTGGCAGCTCTTACGGTTTTACCTAAAAAATATAGAAAAGTAGGACTTACAATGGCATTTGCACTTATAATATCGCTTATAATGTGCAATGGAGTTATGAAAAATGCATTTGCAAGGGTCAGACCTTTCAATGTAGATACATCATTTGAGAGTTTGTATAATATTTTTGCTACAATTGATGACTGGTCATTCCCTTCAGGTCACACATCAGCAGCTTTTGCGGCAGCACTTGCCATTTTCATGTGGTATAAAAAAGAAGGTGGATTTGCTATTGTTATAGCAGCACTTATAGCAATTTCAAGACTTTACCTTACAGTACACTATCCTACAGATGTTCTTGTCAGCCTTATACTGGGAAGCATTTATGGAATTATTTCATATTACATAGTTAAGTTTATTATGAAAAAATCAGAAAAGATGCGTAAAGTATTTGATGAAGGAGCACCTTATAAAACGTTATTTCAAAAATAATTAATGACAGGTTAAACTTTTTTGCAGATGATTTCGTATATAGCTATAGACAAATAATTAAAGAAATGTCAGATTTATTTTTCTAGGAGGTATTTATCTATGGTGGGAGGAATCGGACCGGTTAATGATGAGCTTATGGAACTTTTATATAACAAAGATAATTCTTATGAGAGTGGGCATGACATGACAAAAAAGCCATGCAGGAGTGGAAATATCAGTGTCATAGACAGTGAATATGTACCATTAAAAATTAAGGGCTCAAAATTTCCGGATATAAAAGGGTTTATTAAGAAATTCCTGAAAAAATAAAATGGAGATTTATATGTTAGATGTAATAATTGATACACTTATTGACAGTGTAAAACTGCTGCCGTTTTTGTTTTTTACATATCTGGCGATGGAATATATAGAGCATAAGACGACAGCAAAAACGAAGCGGATGATAAAGAATTCCGGCAAGGCAGGTCCTTTTGCAGGTGCCATCCTTGGTGCTGTGCCTCAGTGCGGTTTCTCTGCGGCTGCGTCCAATCTTTATGCCGGAAGAGTAATTACTCTTGGAACGCTGATAGCGATATATCTTTCGACATCAGATGAGATGCTGCCGGTGTTTTTATCTGAGAAAGTTCCGGCAAGCACAATACTTACAATTATTTTATGGAAAATAGTTATCGGAATGGCTGCCGGATTTATAATTGATTTTGTAATAAGAAAAGCAAAATCAAGAAATCAGGATGATATAACACAGAAAATCGGTCATGTATGTGACCATGACCATTGTCACTGTGAAAAGAGCATATTTGCGTCTTCATTAAGGCACACTCTTGTTATATTTGGATATATCCTTATTATATCATTTATCCTTAATACGATAATACATTTTGTAGGAGAGGAAACACTTGGCAGCTTCATGCTTGACAAGCCGGTTATCGGACCGATGGTATCAGCACTTGTTGGACTTATACCGAACTGTGCGTCATCTGTTGTTATAACACAGCTTTATATTGAAGGGCTTATGCCTCTTGGAACTGCTATGGCAGGACTGCTTGCCGGTTCGGGTGTCGGCATACTTGTGCTTTTTAAAGAAAATACAGATATAAAAGAAAACATAAAAATACTCGGTCTTTTATATGCTCTTGGTGTAGTATCAGGAATTATAATTGAACTTGTAATAAGACTGATTTAAGATATTACCGGAATAGCGTTTTGTGCGTTATTCCGGTTTTTTATGTTTTTTTGATAAAAATTTATATATTTTTGTTGATAAATGATGCGTGAAGTGATATTATGATAATAACTTTAGAAAACACATTTTATAAAAGTTGTTTTAATAAGCCGGAGCTGAGATTCATATAATAAGCCGGCGGGAATGGAGGCAAGCATGAAAATTCATAGTGTCTGTGACAAAGAATTTGCACAGTACGGAAGAGTTCTTGCAGAACTTGATACAAAAGAACTTATAAGTGCAATGGAAAAGACACCTGTGCCGGATGATGTTATATATGTTCCATCCGACAAAGAATTAGAGTCACTTAACGTGTATGATGTAATGTCAAAAGTGGTTTACGGTGATATGCCTGTTCAGATAGGATACTGTAACGGACATAACCAGAAACTTAATGCAGTGGAATATCATAGAAGTTCTGAGATAAATGTAGCTGCTACTGATATGATTTTACTTTTGGGAAAACAGCAGGATATAAAGGAAGATTATACATATGATACGGCTGATATTGAGGCGTTTCTAGTACCTGCAGGTATGGCTGTTGAAGTTTATGCGACAACACTTCACTATGCACCATGCGGCGTGAATAATTCAGGTTTCAGGTGTGCTGTGGTTCTTCCGAAGGGAACAAATTACGATGTAAAAAGACAGAAGAATACAGGCGAGGACAGACTGCTTGCAGCAACAAATAAATGGCTTATAGCACACAAAGAAGCACATATAGACGGAGCATTTGAAGGACTTATCGGGGAAAATCCAGAAGTCTGAAAGAAAATATAACAAAGAATAGGAGAATTTATCATGAACAAACCAACAGTTAAAGTGGGAATTGTAGCAGTCAGCAGGGATTGTTTCCCGGAATCACTTTCAGTAACAAGAAGACAGAATCTCGTAAATGCATATAAGGCTAAGTATAACGCAGATGAAATTTATGAATGTCCTGTATGTATCGTTGAGAGTGAGATACATATGATGCAGGCACTGGAGGATATTAAAAAAGCAGGATGTAATGCACTTTGTGTATATCTTGGAAACTTTGGTCCTGAGATTTCAGAGACTATGCTTGCACAGTATTTTGACGGTCCTAAGATGTTTGTTGCGGCAGCAGAAGAGACATCTGAGAATGGCGGACTTGTACAGGGCAGAGGAGATGCATACTGTGGTATGTTGAATGCAAGTTATAATTTAAAGCTTCGTAATGTAAAAGCATACATTCCTGAATATCCTGTAGGAACTGCAGAAGAATGTGCAGATATGATTCATGAATTCATACCTGTTGCAAAGGCAGTTTATGCACTTTCAAATCTCAAAATAATAAGCTTCGGACCTCGTCCTACTAATTTCCTTGCATGTAACGCTCCTATCAAGCAGCTTTATAATCTCGGAGTTGAAATTGAGGAAAATTCAGAACTTGACCTTTTTGAAGCATTTAATAAGCATGCGGGAGATGAAAGAATTCCTGAAGTCGTAAAGAGCATGGAAAAAGAACTTGGAAACGGCAATAAGAAGCCTGAAATTTTACCTAAGCTTGCACAGTATGAGCTCACACTCCTCGACTGGGTAGAACAGCACAAAGGCTCAAGAAAGTTTGTTGCAATCGCAGGAAAATGCTGGCCTGCATTCCAGACACAGTTTGGTTTCGTTCCATGTTATGTAAATTCAAGACTTACAGCCATGGGAATTCCTGTATCATGTGAAGTTGATATTTACGGAGCGTTGAGTGAATTTATCGGTGCAGTTGTAAGTGATGACATAGTTACACTTCTTGATATTAATAATACAGTTCCTTCAGATATTTATGAGCAGGATATTAAGGGTAAGTTCCCATATACAATCAAAGATACATTTATGGGATTCCACTGCGGAAATACAGCAGCATGCAAACTTTCATTCTGTGAGATGAGAAATCAGATGATTATGGCACGTTCACTTCCTGAAGAAGTTACAAATGGTACACTTGAGGGAGATATTATTCCTGGTGATATCACATTTTTCAGACTTCAGAGCACATCAGATGCCAAGCTTACAGCATATGTGGCACAGGGTGAGGTACTTCCTGTTGCGACACGTTCATTCGGAGCAATCGGTATATTTGCAATTCCACAGATGGGCAGATTCTACAGACACTGGCTTATCGAAAAGAATTTCCCACATCATGGTGCTGTTGCATTCGGCCATTTCGGAAAGCAGCTTTATGAAGTATTTAAGTATCTCGGAGTAGAAGAAATAGGCTTTAACCAGCCGGCAGGAATGCTTTACAAGAGTGAAAATCCATTTGCAAATTAATTCTTGATTATAGATGGGAGACGCATATGTATTATATAGGTGTTGATTTGGGAACATCTGCCGTTAAATTGATTTTAATGGACAAAGAAGGTAATGTAGTTAAGACAGTTTCAAGAGAATATCCGCTTTATTTTCCTAAGCCGGGCTGGTCAGAACAGAATCCGTCAGACTGGTATGAAAATGCGGTTGAGGGAATAAAAGAGCTTACAGACGGAGTTGATGCGGCACAGGTTGCAGGCATCAGCTTCGGTGGACAGATGCATGGACTTGTAATTCTTGATAAGGACAATGAAGTAATAAGACCGGCGATACTCTGGAATGATGGCAGAACAACAAAAGAATGTGAGTATCTTAACAATACTATAGGCAAAGATAAAATAGCAGAATATACAGCAAATATCGCATTTGCAGGATTTACAGCACCAAAGATTTTGTGGCTTAGGGAAAACGAGCCTGAAAATTTCAAAAAAATAAGCAAAATAATGCTTCCAAAAGATTATCTTGCATATAAGATGACAGGTGTGCATTGCACAGATGTTTCAGATGCTTCAGGAATGTTGCTCTTTGACGTAAAAAACAGATGCTGGTCCAAGGAAATGCTTGATATATGTGGCATAGATGAAAACTGCATGGCGAAAGTATTCGAGAGCTATGAATGTGTAGGAAATCTTACAAAAGAAGCTGCACAGTGCATGGGACTTACAGAAAATGTCAAAGTGATAGCAGGTGCAGGAGACAATGCGGCGGCAGCAGTCGGAACCGGAACAGTAGGCGACGGCAAATGTAATATTTCACTCGGAACAAGTGGCACAATATTTATTTCAAGTGATAAATTCGGCGTTGATGATAATAATGCACTTCATTCATTTGACCATGCAGACGGACATTTTCATCTTATGGGCTGTATGCTCAGTGCAGCTTCATGTAATAAATGGTGGATGGATGAAATTATAAAAACAAAAGAGTATTCAGAAGAGCAGAAACCCGTTACAGATGATATGCTTGGAAATAACAGGGTATTTTTCCTGCCATATCTTATGGGAGAGCGTTCACCACACAATAATCCGGCGGCAAGAGCAACATTTACAGGAATGACAATGGATACGGACAGAACTGATATGACACAGGCAGTTCTTGAGGGTGTTGCATTTGCAATACGTGATTCGTTTGAAGTCGCTAAAAGTCTCGGAATAAATGTGACAGAGACAAAAATCTGCGGTGGTGGAGCAAAGAGTCCGCTCTGGCGTAAGATGATAGCTAATATTCTTAATATTAAGGTGTCAGTTCCTGTCACAGAGGAAGGTCCGGCACTCGGTGCTGCAATGCTTGCGGCAGTGGGAACAGGTGCTTATAAAAATGTAGAAGAAGCAGCTTCGCATATTGTAAAAATCAAAGAAACAATAGAGCCTGATAAAGAGATTGCGGCAAGATATGAGAAAAAATATCAGCAGTTTAAAAAAATTTATCCGGCACTCAAATCAGTATTTGACGAATTCGATTAATGCATATAAAATATTATCAGATTGTATTTTTAAAAGGAAAGGTGGTTCTTTATGAAGTTTTTTATTGATACTGCAAACGTAGAAGATATTAAAAAAGCAAATGACATGGGAGTTATTTGCGGAGTTACAACAAATCCTTCACTTATTGCAAAAGAGGGAAGAGATTTTAATGAAGTAATCAAAGAAATCACATCAATAGTTGACGGACCAATAAGCGGTGAAGTTAAGGCAACTACTGAAGATGCCCAGGGCATGATTGCAGAAGGCAGACAGATTGCAGCAATACATCCAAACATGGTTGTAAAGATACCTATGACAGTTGAAGGATTAAAGGCTACAAAAGTTCTTTCATCAGAGGGAATAAAAGTAAATGTGACACTTATTTTTTCAGCAAATCAGGCACTTCTTGCAGCAAGAGCAGGTGCTGCATATGTATCACCTTTCCTTGGAAGACTAGATGATATTTCACAGCCGGGTATAGATCTTATACGTGATATTGTAGATATATTTGCCAACTATGATATTTCTACAGAAATAATATGTGCCAGCGTAAGAAATCCTATACATATTACAGATTGTGCACTTGCGGGTGCAGATATAGCAACTGTTCCATACAAGGTAATTGAGCAGATGGTTCATCATCCACTCACAGATGCAGGAATTGAAAAGTTTAAAAAAGATTACGAGGCCGTATTTGGTAAATAATTATGATAACTACTTCTAAGATTACAACAACAGATGTTAAAAGATATAATAAAAACAGAATATTCCAGCTTATATATACTACAGGAAAAATTTCACGTCAGGAGATAGCGGATGTGCTTCAGCTTTCACTTCCGACTGTAAATCAGAATTTAAAGATTCTTTTTGAGAAGAACCTTCTTATATACGAGGGTAATTTTGAGTCTACAGGCGGAAGAAAAGCACAGGTTATATCAATAAATGGTGCAGCAAGATATGTTATAAGTGTCAATCTGTCGGACAAAGGAATCAAAGCAGACATACTTGATTTGAATTGTAATGTAATAGGCAATATGCGTGTTCCTGTTAAATATGAGAAAGGCAGTGCATATGGTGAGATGGTGGCTGATACTGTAACAAGGCTTGTTGAACATACAGGCATTGATAAAGCGGCTATTCTTGGTGTAGGCATTACAGTTCCCGGAATATTTGACATTGAGAATTCAACTGTTGTATATGCACCAACAATGGGAATTAAAAATTATTCTCTTGAAAATATACAGAGGCTTCTCCCTTATGAGTGCCGTGGCATGAATGATGCACGTTCAGGTGCATTTGCTGAGTATTGGTTTGATAAGAAAGATATTAATCCTGAAAAGAGAGAAGGAAAGACATATCTTATGTTAAATACAGGTGTCGGAGGTTCTTATATTGACAGGGAAAATATCCGTTTTGGCAAGCATAACCGTTATGGTGAGTTTGGACATATGACACTTTATCCTGCCGGAAGACCATGTTTTTGTGGAAAAAGAGGATGCTTTGAGAGTTATGTGTCAGCAAGGTGTCTATCAACTGATTTGGGAATTACACTTGATATATTCTTTGACAAACTTGAAAATGGCAATGAAGAGTATAAAAAAATATTTGATAAATATCTTGATGATTTGACAACAGGCATTAATAACCTTTATATTATGAGTGATGGCGATGTTATTGTTGGCGGACCTGTTGCTGTATATCTTGGAAAATACAAAGATATAATAAGTAAAATGCTTATTGACAAATGTTCATTTGATATTGATGGTTCATATCTGAGCTTTGCGAAATGCACACAGCAGCAGGCTGATTCAGGTGCCGCATTAACATTCTTTTCTGATTTTATAAGTCAGATATAATATGTTTATTAATGATGAGGCTTTATATGAAAATTCATGATTTCAGGTTAAATTATTATATAAAACACTGTGCTGTCATCCTTTTGACGGCATGGTGTTTTATTTGTCTTATGGAGATGCCATTTAACATATCGTGTGGAATAAATCCTGTTAGTGATATATCATCCGTTTCCAATATCAGCATTGCCGGGCATTGTGCAATGGTTTTATCATTATTTCTGATACTTTCTGTGTTAATGATTGTTCTTGGAAAAAGGGCAAAAAATATACAGAATGTGCTTCTTTTTATATCAGTTTTTTTATATGCAGTCATAAGTTCCGGAATATATAATAATGTCTATTATGGTCTTTTTGCTGCGTCAGTAACATCAGTTATACTTATGTATTGTTTTAATAATCTGGTAAAAGAAAAAGACGTGGCAGGCGGCTTAAAAGATTTAAAAAATTGGCAGTATGTGGCACTGCTTTCTGTATTGATGATTTTTACGGCGGGATTTATAGGAACTTATACAGTTATAAGGTATCTGACATATTCAAGTCCTAATTTTGATTTTGGCATATTTTCTCAGATGTTTTATTATATGAAACATACATTTACAATGAAAACAACATGTGAAAGAGATATGCTGATGTCACATATGAAAGTTCACATATCTCCAGCGTGGTTTCTTATACTTCCATTCTATGCAATATTTGAAAGCCCTGTGACAATTCAGGTTATGCAGGCTTTAATACTCGCCATCCCTGTTATACTGCTTGCAAAAATATGTTCAAATCATAATTTTTCAAAAAAAGTGACGATACTTATATGTGCAGCATACTTGTTTTTTCCTGTTATAAGTTCAGGCTGTGGTTATGATGCACACGAAAATATGTTTCTGCCGCTTGCATTATTTATGCTTATACTTGCCTTTGAGACAGATAAAACATGGCTTCTTGTCTTATCAGTCATTTTTACGCTTGGAATAAAAGAGGACGCGGCAGTGTATGTCATATTTATTTCATTATATATGATATTAGCGGACAAAAAATATAAAAAGGGAATTGTAACATTTATTGCAGCGGCACTATATTTTATTTTGGCAGTTACATGGCTTAACCAATATGGTGATGGGACGCTCACATTCAGATATAATAATGTGATACCGGCAGGCGACGGCAATGTATTTGGAATGATAAGAACATTTATTACAAATCCAGCATACATGATAACACAGATTATGAGTAAAGATAATATAGAATTCATAATATCAGTTGCAGGTGCACTTGCATTTGTGCCGTTTGCGGTAAAAAAATGGCATACACTCATACTGTTTGGACCATTTATATTGTTTAATCTTCTGCCTGATTATGCTTATGCACATAATATAGGATTCCAGTATGTATTTGGAAGCGGATGTATGCTTATATATGCGGCAATCTGCAATATGAATGAATGTGAAGATGCCGTAAAAATAAAAAAGGCATCAGTTATGGCAATATTTTCAGTTATATTTTTTGCATCGATTTCATGGAGTAAGATTAATGTTGCAGGCAGAATTGATTCATCTGAAAAGAGAGAGACATACAATATAATAAATGAGGCTCTTGATATGATACCTGATGATGCAAGTGTTGCTGCAAGCACATTTCTTGTGCCACATCTTTCAGAAAGAAAATATCTGTATGAGGTTTATTATACTGACAAAGAGACCGGCTATGTGGCAATAGATTTGCGGGGAATCGGGTCTTCGACTATTTATGCGGATGGAATAGATGTATCACAGCTTGACAGCAAAAGCAGAAAGTATATTATGAGTGACGAGTATGAAACTTTATATTATAAAGAATCGTGCATAATAATTCTTAAACATAAATAAAGCGATTGTCATATTATATAAATTTCTGTATAATAACAAATGAATTCATAGCCCCGCAATGTAAGGGACAGATAGGAGCTGAATATGAGAAATTGGGAAAAATATATTAGAAAAGTTGAACCATATGTTCCGGGTGAGCAGCCTAAGGATGTGAATGTAGTAAAGCTTAATACAAACGAGAATCCTTATCCGCCTACACCTAAGGCACTTGAAGCTGTTGCAGCATTTGATATTGACAGATTAAGATTATATCCTGACCCTGAAGCATCGGTTCTTATAGAAGCAATATCAAATAGATACAATATAAACAAAAATCAGATATTTGTCGGAGTTGGTTCTGATGATGTTATATCTATGTGCTTTATGACATTTTTTAATTCTGACAAGCCGGTATTATTTCCGGATATTTCATATTCTTTTTATTCAGTGTGGGCAGATGTTCATAAAGTAAAATATGAGACAGTTGCACTTGATGAGAATTTTAATATTATTCCAGAGACTTTTTATAAAGAAAACGGAGGAATAATATTCCCTAATCCTAATGCACCTACAGCTTTATATATGGAACTTGATAAAGTTGAAGATATAATACGCCATAATCAGGATAGTGTAGTTATTATTGATGAGGCATATATTGATTTTGGTGGAAAGTCAGCTATAGATTTTGTTAATAAATATGACAATGTAATTGTTGTGCAGACATATTCAAAGTCACGTTCGATGGCCGGTGTGAGAATAGGATTTGCATTCGGAAGCCCTGAACTTATAAAAGCATTAAATGATGTCAAATTTTCATTTAACTCATATACAATGAATGCATATTCACTTATATGCGGTGTTGCTGCAATGGAAGATGAAGATTACTTTAATGCAGGTGTAAACAAAATCATTAATACAAGAGAATCAGCAAAAAGTAAGCTTAAAGAGCTTGGATTTTCATTTCCTGATTCAAAGGCGAACTTCATATTTGCAAAACATGAGAGTGTGCCGGCAAAAGTGATTTTTGATAAATTAAAGCAGCGTGGAATTTATGTAAGATATTTCAATAAAGAAAAGATTGACAATTATTTAAGAATATCAATCGGCACAGATGAGCAGATGGAAAAATTATATGCTGCATTAAAAGAAATTATAAAAGAGGAAAAGTAAATATGCCTGTTTCATTTGAAAACAGAAATTTTCAGAAAGAACTTGATAAAAAGCTTGGACTCATAAAAAAAGAAGAGAAAGTCCCGACACTTCTTTTACACAGCTGTTGTGCACCGTGCAGCAGTTATGTAATAGAATATCTTTCTGATTATTTTAATATTACTGTTTTTTATTATAATCCGAATATTTCACAGGATGAGGAATACTGCAAAAGAGTGCATGAACAGCAGCGTTTTATAAAAGAATTTCCGGCAAAATATCCTGTTTCGTTTATAGAGGGGGATTATGAACCACAGAAGTTCTTTGAAAATGTACGAGGCTATGAAAAATGCCGTGAAGGTGGCGAACGATGTTTTATATGTTACCGCATGCGTCTTGAAAAGACAGCACAGCTTGCAAAACAAATGAATTTTGACTATTTTACAACGACACTTACAATCAGTCCGTTGAAGAAAAGTGTAAAGCTTAATGAGATTGGATATGAACTTGGCAATACATATGGAGTAGAATACCTTTTGTCCGATTTTAAGAAGAAGGAAGGCTACAAACGCTCAATAGAATTATCAAAGGAGTATTCACTTTACAGACAGAATTATTGCGGATGCGTATTCTCAAAAACTGAGAATGAAAACAGTTGCAAAGAAAAAACAAGTGATATATAATTAATATAATAAAGTAATGAAAAACAAAAAACAAGGAGGATTATTATGGCTAAGAAAAGTAAATTCGCAAAAGCAGTTGTGGCACTTGGTGCAATCGGTGTCGCATCAAAGATTGCTTATGATAAGTATAAAAATGTAAAAGATGATTTTGTTAAGGAAGAGACAGCAAGTGCTGAAGATGATGTTAAAAAGTATAATGCCATTTTTGAAAAGAAGGTTGTCGAAGTAGAAGATGAGGAGTTCATGGGCTGTGAAGTTAAGGCAGTCGGTTCAAAGGCTGTTATCGACCTTGGACTTGCAGTATTTGAAAGGGATGTATATATTAATTTTTCAAGCAATGCAAGTACAGTTACAATTATTCTTCCGGAAGGTGTTAATGTAACGTGCGACGTTGAGAAGAAGCTAAGCGGCGTACGCAATCTTGTTGAGAACAGTGACGAAGATGGTGTGCATACAGTGTATATAATCGGTAAAGCAGTATGCAGTAATGTTGAAATTATTCCTGTTAATTTCTATATCGATGATGACGACTTTGAAGATATTGATGATTCAGAAGATGATTTTGAAGATGAATCTTCTGATGAGGCAGAAAATAAAGAAGATGTTCCTGCACAGGATTCAGATGAGGAAGCTTCGGCTGAGAATGATTCAGATGAGGAAGCTGAGCAGGAAGATGAACTTGAGATTAAAGAAGTTAAAGAGGATTAAAGGCATAACGGGATTTTATGGTAAAATACAAAGATAAAATAATTGCGTATTTTGACGGTTGTCCTGACGGTGTTGTGGCTGCTAATGAACTCTATGAAAAGGAATTTTCTAAGATGTCAGAGGCAGCCTTTTTTAAGGCGTTGGAGAGACTGGCAAAATCAGGAATAATACAGCGTGTTGCAAAAGGCATGTATATGAAAAGTGCCTCATCGAAAGGTGATGACGTGCTGAACCATTTTTTTGGTGAAAATAATGATAACGGAGTGTATATAGGGACACGGCTTTATAATAAATACGGTATTTCAGATGTAACATCAGATGAAATATGGCTATATTCTAACTCTATCAAAAACGAAACTTGTAATATAGATAATATTCATGTGAAAAAAGCAGATATTGAACTTGATTATGAGAACGCCCGTGTTATTGAGGCACTTGAGATTCTTCAGAATTATTATAATATAGAGAATCTTGATAAATATAAATTTGCCCGGTTTGCGAGACAGTTTGCAATCGGATACAATGACGAAAGAACAGTTTATGTTCTTGAACATATGAAATATAAGAAAAGCACGATTGCATTTATGAAAAAAATACTTGATATGTATAAAGTGGAAAATTCACTTCAGAAATATTTAAGTTATGCATCAAGATATAAGGTTCCTCCGGTGCAAAGAATTGCAAAACATTAAAGATATTTATAAATATTTATAAATATTTTTATTTTCTATTTACAACTTAATAAGATAATAATATAATGATTTAGAAATTTAAAAAAGCAGAGTAGAATTGTGTGCGTTAAGTGCCTGGTGAACAGGGAGTTGTCATCAGGACGAAAAGGTTTCTTGCGGTACATGATTCGCATCCCGCTGTTACATATCATGGTCATTTATTTTTATACCTCTTATGTAGAGCGAAACTACTGCAAAGGAGGTATATTTTTTATGCAAAAATTTTTTGGAATTTTTGTGGATTCTGCAAAAGAATTCAAAAATCTGAAGTCAGTCATAATGGCTGCACTTCTTGTGGCACTTCACACTGTATTTGCAATGTTTTTGTCAATACAGGTAACTGATTCATTACGTATTTCAGTATCATTTATCGCAAATGTGGCTGCAGGCTGTCTTTTTGGACCTGTTATGGGTTTTGTCTGCGGTGGAATTGGTGATATAATCCAGTTTATATTAAAACCTACGGGACCATATTTCCCGGGCTGGACGCTGAGTGCGGCACTTGCCGGATTTATTTATGGAGTCTTTTTATATAAGAAATTTCCACAGAAAGCAAAAAAAGCAACAGATGACACAGGAAATTTTAGTCAGCTCGAAAAGCTTTATATGACAGCAAAGATTGTTATCAGTGTCTGTGTATTTGTATTTCTTATGGCAGCACCATATGTTACAGTAAGAGATAAGTCATCAAAGGAGATTATTGTAACAGGAAGTGCATTTGATATTGTAAAACATGGATTTACAGGTCCCGGACGAAATAGTGCACTTGTTGGAATTATTCTTATAGCGGTTTCAGTGGCTATGGTAGTATTTGCTGTATTTAAAATTAATGCTGTAGCTCTTATGGTAACTGTATTTGGCTGCTTTGCATCAGCATTGGCAATCTATACTGACAAAAAAACAACAACGGCAGGCTGGGGATTTTATGTGGCTGTAATCCTGATTATAATTTATATGGGAATATGTATTAAGAATATGGCGGATAAACATGCACTTGATCTGGGATTTCTTGTCCGTGTAACGCTGGTGCTTACATTTGATACTATGCTTGTGAACGTTTTGATTGGAACATACTGGGTATCTGTTATGTATGGAAAAGGTTTTGCATTTTATTTTACAACTCGATTTATAAAAAATATAATTCAGTTGCCAATTAATATAATATTGTCGTATTATGTACTTGGATTTATAAAGACAATCAATGACAGATTGAGATAAGGATGGTAAAAGCTATGAAAAAGATTATGATTGCTTCTGATATACACGGCTCTGCATATTATTGTGAAAAAATGCTTGAATGTTACAAAAATGAGAAAGCAGATATGCTTGTTCTTTTAGGGGACATTCTCTATCATGGTCCGAGAAATGACCTGCCGGAAGATTATGCACCTAAAAAAGTAATCGCAATGCTTAATCCGCTCAAAAATGAAATTATCTGTGTAAGAGGCAACTGTGATACAGAGGTTGACCAGATGGTTCTTGATTTTAATGTGCTTTGTGAACAGGCTCATATTTATGTCAACGACAGACATCTTGTTCTTGCACACGGACACAAGCTTGACGAGAAAAATATTCCGGCATTAAGAGATGGTGATTATCTTGTATGCGGTCATACACATATTCCTGCATGGGAAAAGAGAGGTACATATACATATGTTAATCCGGGTTCTGTATCAATTCCAAAGGAGAACAGTGAACACGGATATATAATTTTGTCAGATAAGTTCTATTGGAAAAATCTTGACGGAGAAGTTTACAAGACAGAAGAATAAAATCATAATCGTTTTATTATAATATTTTATATATATTTAATTGATTTTAATTGGGCATATGGTACAGTATTTAACATAAGAAAAATTTATAGAAAGGCTGTGCAATTTGCATAATTAGGGTTATGGATAAGTTTAAGGATAAGATGATGAGATTTATGCAGGGAAGATATGGTTCAGATCAGCTTGCCAGACTGACGATGTATATTTCATTTGCATGTCTTATTGTTACAATTTTCTGGCACAATACATTTATATATTTTTTGGCACTCGTATTGCTTATATATACATATTTCAGAATGTTATCACGTAACATTTCAAGAAGATATAATGAGAATCAGATATATCTGAAGTACAGATATAAGGTGATAGCTAAGTTTAACGGATTCAAGGCAAGGATGCGTGACAGAAAGACACACAGGGTATTTAAGTGTCCGGGCTGCTCACAGAAAATCAGAGTTCCGAGAGGCAAAGGCAGGATTAGTATCAAGTGTCCTAAGTGCAGAATTGAATTTATAAAAAGAACATAAAAAAATGCCGGTTGAACATCAAAGTTCTTCCGGCATTTTCCAGTTGTCAGCCTGTTTTTCATATTCGCTGGCATTATTGTTATATGTATCGGCAAGTACATCATCGCCATGTGCAACAGCTTCTGAGGCAAGAGTGGTGTAGCATTGTGCAAGCCTTCTTAATGGAATGTCACCGCTTGTTCTTATGTCAAGAACGCTCTCTGTTTCACTGCTGGCATTGATATACCATAAGACAGCCTCAGATATGTCGTTTTTATTGAAAAAATAGTCGCCAATTTCCAGACAGATTTCAGAACATGGCGATACAGCAACATTTTTAAGTGCAATCTTAAAAAAATCATCGCTAAGATTTTTAAGACGGTACATTCTGGCAAGGACGCATGATATTGCTTCAATACAGTCATTGTCTGTATATTCGTATATGAGTCGTCTGGTAAATATATCATAAAATTCTTCAAAGTCATCATCGCTTCCTGATATAAGCAATTCCTTGCAAAACATTCTAAGAACATAATTTTCAAGATGTGTTCCATTATCAATTGATTTTTTGAATATTGAAAAATCTCTTTTTGAATGAGATGACTGCGGCATATGCAGTATTTCAATGTCACTGTCAAATATCACGGGCTGCAGCCGCACTGTTTCGTGTATCGGTGAAATCCATGTAAATGTACGCAGACGTTTATACAGCTTCGGACGCAGTTCTTTTTTGGAATTATAGACTGTATTGTGTGAACAGTTGACATATTTCATCTGTACGATATCAATCTCCGGCAGTAGAACTGACTTTAAACGCATAAATAAATTACGGTTGTAATCATCAAGAACTTCGTCGGCATCAGCAGAGAAAATGTAATCGCATGATGCTTTTGAAAATGCAAAATTTCTTGCTTCGGAAAAATCACCTGTCCATTCAAAATCATATATTTTATCGGTGTATCCGGCAGCAATATTTTTTGTGTTATCCGTTGAGCCGGTATCAACAATTATTATTTCATCAAAAAGTCCGCTGTATGAGTCAAGACAGCGTTTAAGAACGGCTTCTTCATTTTTGGCTATCATACACATAGATATAGATATCATAGAAACTCCTTATTAATCAAAAATGTATCTGATATGATTATTTTGCATACGAAAAAGATTAAAGTCAATACTTTTCTTGATTTAAGTCTGCGTTGAAAGTATAATAATATAAAGGTAAAAATTATGGAAGAATATATTGAAAATGAACGCTTCAATGCGGCAAAAGAAAAGATTATAGGTAAAAAGCATAATGATAAAGGAATCGGAACGCTTTCAGAAAAGACTGTTCACGGTGTGTTGAAACATTTTTTTGAACCCGATGAGGATTGCCATGAAGTGGCACTTAACGGTTATTTTGCTGATATATACAATGACAGCGGTGTTATAGAGATTCAGACAAGACAACTTAACAAGCTAAGAGAAAAGCTTGCGGTATTTCTTAATTATTATCCTGTCACAGTCGTTTATCCGATGCCGGCTAACAAATGGCTTTCGTGGATAAATCCTGAGACGGGGGAGACCGGAGGACGAAGAAAGTCGCCGAGACATTTTACAATATATGATTCTTTTTTTGAACTTTACAAGATAAAATCATACCTGAAAAACCCTAATCTGACGATAAAGCTTGTTCTTATGGATGTTGAGGAATATAAGCTTCTCAATGGCTGGGATAATTCAAAGAAAAAAGGGGCATGGCGATATGACAGAATTCCTGTTGGAATCAGGGAGATTGTTGTGCTTGAACAGCCTGAGGATTATATGCAGTTTGTTCCATATGAACTGGAAGATGGATTTACATCAAAAGATTTTGCAAGGGTGTGCAGAATAAATAAAAGCACGGCAGGTCTTGCACTTAATATCCTTAATTATATGGGAATGGTAAAAAGAACGGGGAAACAGGGAAATTCATATATTTATAAAGTTGACTAAAAGGAGGATGTTTGAGATGAAGAAAAATGAAGACGGAATAGGAACTTTTTTTAGGAAGATGCAGGGGAGCTATATTGTTATGGCTGTCGCATACGTTGTATTCGGACTCAGTCTGCTTGTTAAGCCTGAGTTATCAACAACAGTTATATGTTATGCAATCGGTGCAGTATGTGTCATTTATGCAGTTGCAAATCTTATCAAATATTTTACAGGCAGCATGAACCGAATGTATATTGAGCCAGATTTTGTTCTTTCGGTTATCATATGTGTATTCGGTATTGTGACAATTGTAAGACCATCAGTAATTATATCAATACTGCCATTTATAGTGGGCATTGTACTTGTGTTCAGCGGACTAATCAAAGTTCAGGACGGAATTAATCTTAAAAGATTTAATTATGACAGATGGTTTCTTGTATTGGGATTTGCTGTTATATCTGTTATTTTAGGCATTGTCGTACTTCTTAATCCATTTGGAACAGGTCTTCTTTTTACAAGAATTGTCGGACTTTTCTTTACAGTTGACGGTGTACTCAGTATTTCAAGCATTGTCATGCTTAGAAAAAACGGCAAATTTTATTAAAAGTTATTCAGTTGAAAAGGAATTGATATGTATGTTATAAAGGGCAGTGCTCTGCGTATTTCAGTAAGAAATCTTGTGGAGTTTTTATGCCGCGGCGGTGATATAGATGCGGGAAGCGGTTTGGGCACAGATGTTACAGCGATGCAGGAAGGAGCAAGAATCCACAGACTTATCCAGCACAGGATGGGAGCAAAATATCACGCAGAAGTACCTTTAAAGTATAAATGTGATTATGATGAATACAGTATAAGCATTGAGGGCAGGGCTGATGGTATAATCTGTGATATGGATGAAGATGAGGATGGAAATAAGACACCTGTATCTGATGTTATTATAGATGAAATTAAAACAATGCAGACAGATGTGACAAAGATGAAAGAGGCTGTATATGTCCATAAGGCACAGGCAATGTGCTATGCATACATATATGCCACACAGCATAATCTTGAGAAAATTACAGTCCAGATGACATATTGCAATTCGGAAACGGAAGAAATAAAAAGATTTGCAGAAGATTTTTCATATGATGAGATAAACAAGTGGTATGAAAATCTGATGAAACAGTTTAAAAAGTGGACAGATTTTATATTTGAACAGAGACAATTAAGACAGGAATCAATAGGAAATCTGGAGTTTCCTTTTGAATACAGAGAGGGACAAAGAGAACTTGTGGTCAGTGTATACAAGACGATAAACCGTGGAAAGACTTTGTATATACAGGCACCGACAGGGGTCGGGAAAACAATTGCAACAATATTTCCGGCTGTTGCCGCCATGGGACAGAACAAGGCTGATAAAATATTTTATCTTACATCAAAAACGATAACACGCACAGTTGCAGAAAATACATATGTATTGTTAAGAGAAAATGGACTGCATTTCAGGACAGTTACGCTTACAGCAAGAGATAAGATATGTATGGCAGAAAAAAGAGAATGTAATCCGGCAAACTGTGAGTATGCCAAAGGACATTTTGACCGTGTAAATGATGCGATTTTTGATGCGATATCCAATAATGAAGTTATAGACAGGACATGCATAGAAAAATACGCATTAAAACACAGAGTGTGTCCGTTTGAGATGAGTCTTGATATTTCATACTGGTGTGACGGCATAATCTGTGATTACAATTATGTATTTGACCCGAATGTTGCACTGAAAAGGTATTTTGGTGAAAAAGTAAAAGGTGATTATATATTTCTTGTTGATGAAGCACATAATCTAGTTGACAGAGCCAGGGAAATGTATAGTGCATCAATAGTAAAAGAAGATTTTCTTGAGATAAAAAAACTGCTTAAGACAACGGATGCAGGGTATATAGATAAAAGACTTGTATCATGGCTTGATAAATGTAATAAAAGTCTTCTTGAAATGAAAAGAGGGTGTGATGATTACAGGGTTTTTGGTGATATAACTTCACTTAAAAGACTGCCGGAATATCTTGAATATCTTTCAATGGGAATATCATCATTTCTCGATAAAAATAAGAAGTTTGAAAAAAAGGATGAACTTCTCGAATTCTTTTTTAAGATAAAACATTTTCTTGCGATGTATGACTGTGCAGATGAAAAATATGTAATATATTGCGAGCATGATGATGAAGGGAATTTTGTGCTGCGTCTGTATTGTGTTGACCCGTCCGGAAATATATCAGACAGGATTTCCATGGGATGCAGTACAATATTTTTTTCGGCAACGCTTCTGCCTGTCAATTATTACAAAGAAATGCTGTCAGGAGAGATTGATGATTATGCTGTATATGCACATTCGCCTTTCAAAGCTGAGAAAAAATGTATAGTTGCTTCAAAAGATGTGAGCAGCCGTTATACAAGACGCAATGATAATGAATACGAAAAAATCTGCCGTTATATATATGAGACTGTCAATGCAAAAAAAGGTAATTATATGGTATTTTTTCCATCATATGGATATATGGAAAATGTAAAACATATGTTTATGGAAAATTACAGCTGCCGTCCGGCAGAAACAGCTTTTACAGCTGGAGAAGACATCTGTGGGAATAAGGATTATATAAATATATATATTGCGACACAGAGAAACGGAATGAATGAAGAAGACAGGGAACAGTTTTTAAAACTTTTTGAAGAAGAAAAATTTGATGGGTCTCTTATTGGAATGTGTGTTACAGGAGGTATATTTTCTGAGGGGATTGATTTAAAGAACGACAGTCTTATAGGTGCTGTAATTGTCGGAACAGGGCTTCCTATGATATGCAGGGAGAGAAATATTTTAAGAGATTATTTTGATGCAAATGAAAAAGACGGATATTCATATGCCTATGTTTATCCGGGAATGAACAAGGTACTGCAGGCAGCAGGCCGTGTTATAAGAACAGATGAGGACAGGGGAGTGATAGAACTGCTTGATGACAGGTTTCTTCGTCCTGAATATCAGAAAATGTACCCGAGGGAATGGGAAAATGTTATTTCGGTAAGAAGAGAAAATGTCAGAAAACAGCTTGATATTTTTTGGAAAAACTAAAAAATATAAATATTTATATAAATTTAATAGTGCATTATGATGCATTGTAATGTATAATCATAAGTAAGATATACGGTGAAAGGGATGGTAACTGTATGGATGATAAGTTTAGAGAAAAAGTTAAAAGAGCCATAGAAGACGGCACTTACAAACAGGAACTTGAAAAGATGAACTTTGACAGATTCCAGTCAATAGAGATTCAGAAAGGAATACAGTCCCATGTTGATGTTTTAAAATATGCTTCGCCTGAATTTGATGCGGCACAGATGAAGTCTATAAGACTTGCACTTGAGGATGGAATGGATGTTGAGGCATTCGCAAAGCCTGAATATGATTATATCCAGATGGAAGAGATTAAGAGTGCAATAAAAGACGGAATGGATGTCGCACAGTTATGTAATCCGCTGTTTGATTTTTCAGTTATGCGTGAAATAAGAATGGCAGGAGATTATCAGAAGCGTATATTAAAATTTGCTGATGAAGGCTGTGACAGCGGGGTGCTGAAGCAGATAAGGCTTGCAGCACAAGCGGATGTCAATATTGATTTTTATGTTCAGGAAGGATATGACGAATATCAGCTTAATGAGATAAGGCTTGGCCTTATGCACTGTGTTGATGTTAATAAGTATCTGTATCATGAATATAACGGGGAACAGATGAAGCAGATAAGGCTTGGACTTGAACAAAAAGTGGATGTTTCAAAATACTCAATGACGGGATTTTCATCGACACAGATGGAACAGATAAGGCTGGCATTAAAAGACGGGCTTGATGTTGAGGAATACGGTGACCCATTTGTTGAGGCACTCCAGATAAAAGACTGGCGTGAGGGTAAGGTTCCTGAAGCACCGAGACAGCCGGATGAGAATCAGTCAAAAGAGATTCTTGCTGGACTTGAAAAAGGACTCGATGTAAGCCTGTATGCGGATACAGATTACAGTGCAGAACAGATGAGACAGATAAGGCTTGGTCTTGAGGATAATCTTGATGTCTCGCCTATTCTTGATAAGAATTTAAGTGCAGAGCAGATGTGCAAGATAAGACGGAGTTTAAAGTAAAAGGTGGTGGCAGGTATGGATAATACAAGTAAAGATTCACTTGAACAATTAAATAAAGACATCCTGGTATCTATTGCTGATGACTGTATGACTGCATATATCTGCCTTAAAAATCCGGGAACGGAAATCTGTTATGGTTATGAAGATGTTAAAAAAGCACTGGCAGATGCCGGTGTAAAAATGGGAATCAATGATGAACTTATCCACAGAATTTTATCGGAAAAAAGATATAACAGTATGGAAACAGTGGCAGAAGGAAAACATGTTGAAGACGGTGAAGATGCAAGATATCAATTATTTTTTAATACAGATGTCAGTAACAAGCCGGTAATACGTGAAGATGGTTCGGTCGATTATTATAATCTGAGACTTTATGAACTTGTGAGCGAAGGAGACAAGCTTGCAGAATATATACCTCCTACAAAAGGTGTGTTTGGATATGACGTAAGGGGTAAGCTTCTTGTGCCAAAACCGGGCAAACCTAAGACAAAGTTAAGAGGAAAAGGATTTACCGTATCGGAGGATGGCAATACATATTATTCAGCTATTGACGGAAAAGTTGAATACAGGAATACGGACCTTAATGTTATTGGGGTTTTGCAGATAGAAGGTGATGTTGATCTTAATATAGGTAATGTTGATTTTAACGGTGATGTTGAAATAAGCGGCAATGTTATAAGTGGGGTTTCTGTTACTGCAAAAGGAAATGTTACGGTTGGCGGCTTTGTTGAAGGTGCTGTCATAAAAGCGGATAAAGATATTATTTTAAAGAAAGGCTCTAACGGAAAAGGCGTTGCCAAGATAGAGGCAAAAGGCAATGTCACAGCGAGCTTTCTTGAAAATCTGCGTGTTTACTGTGATGGCAATGTATATTCTAATTCGATTCTTAACTGTGAAATATCAGCAAAAGGAAAGGTTATTGTTTCGGGGAGCAAAGGCGTCATATATGGTGGTGATGTAACAGGAATGCTTGGTGTTGAGTCAGCATCAATCGGTAACTCGTCAAATGTTTCTACGATTGTAAGAATAGGTGCTGCAAAGCAGGTACATAAAGATTATCAGGATACGCTTGTGAAGTTAAAAGAAATTACAGCTGAGATAGATACGCTTGAGATTGTTACACATAAGTATGAAAGGCTGCGTGAGGCCGCACCGGAAAGATTTGACAGGGAAAATTATAATAAAATTATACAGTCAAAGATAATAAAAAATTCGCAGAAAGCCAAACTTCAGGAAGAAAATAAGCAGCTTTTTGATCTGATAAAAGAAGCGACAATTTCGGGAGTAACAGTTTATAAGACATTATATCCTGGTGTGAGGATTTATGCGGAAAATGTTATATATGATGCCCAGACGGAAAGAAACCATATCCGTCTAAGAAGAGGCGGGGATGCAATGAGAATTATTGAACTGGGCGATGATGAGTAAAGATTAACTGCCGCTTTACGGCAGCAGAATTGGAGTTTATATGATACAGGAAGTGGTTTCAGTAGATTTGCCGGTACATGAAAGGCTTGTTATAAAAAAGAACCGTCTTGAGCCTGAAAATATGACAGGAAAAGAAAAGAGGATTTCTATAGTTACAGGCACTCATGGTGATGAGCTTGACGGGCAGTATATCTGCTATGAGATAATAAAAAAGATACAGATGTATCCGGAAAAACTAAAAGGAATACTTGATATATATCCGGATGTTAATCCGTTGGGAATTGATATGGGTTCAAGAGGAATTCCGATGTTTGACCTTGATATGAACAGAGTCTTTCCGGGAGATAATAATGGTGCAGTAGCTGAATATACTGCTGCCGGTCTGATTGATGATATTATAGGCAGTGATTTCTGCCTTGATATTCATTCAAGCAATATATTCTTAAAAGAAATGCCACAGCTTAGAATGACAGAGGAAAATAAAGATAAGCTTCTGCCATATGCAAAAAAGCTGAATGCTGATTTTATATGGATATATTCTTCTAAGACAGTTCTTGATGCAACACTTGCATACAGCCTTAATAATATGGGAGTTCCGACACTTGTTGCTGAGATGGGAGTTGGACACAGAATTAATAATGAATACTGTCAGCAGCTTATTGAAGGTATATTTAATCTGATGACAGAGCTTGAAGTATGGGATGATGCACCTGTAAATGTCAGGAATTCTATAGTTTCAACGGAAGGACAGGTGAGTTTCATATCTGCTGCGGGAAGCGGAATATTTGTTTCATCCATTAATTCTATGGGAACGATAGGAATGGGAACACATATAGGAGATATTATAGAACCTATAACTGGAAAAGTAATCCAGCGAATAGAGTCGCCTACTGATGGCATAATATTTTCGTTAAGGGAACACCCGGTTGTTTACAAGGGAGCATTAATTGCCCGTGTATATGGTGGAAGAAAGCAGGAGTAAGATTTGAGAAAAGAAGTTTTATATACATTAAAAGGATTATACAGGGAAGATTTTGAGATAGAAGGATACAGATTCGGGGGCGGAGAGAAATCAGCATGTATAGTGGGTGCAATGCGTGGCAATGAGATGCAGCAGCTCTATATCTGTTCTCTTCTTATTAATGCATTAAAAGAACTTGAGGCACATGGTTCGATTACACATAATCATGAGATTCTTGTGATTCCGTCGGTAAATAAATATTCGATGAATGTAGGAAAAAGATTCTGGGCTATTGACAATATTGATATTAACAGAACATTTCCGGGAGATGCACAGGGCGATACGACAAAACAGATTGCTGCAGCACTGTTTGAGAATGTTAAAGGATACAATTACGGTATTCAGTTTGCAAGTTTTTATATGCCGGGTGATTTTATTCCGCATGTAAGGATGATGGAGACAGGGTATCAGAGTGCAAGTCTTGCAAATCTTTTCGGCTTGCAATATGTTGTTATCAGAAAGCCTAAGCCAATGGATACGGCTACACTTAATTACAGCTGGCAGATGAACGGAACTAATGCCTTTTCGATATATACCAATGCGACGGACACGATTGATGATAAATCGGCAAGACAGGCAGTATCGTCTGTTCTTAGATTCCTTACAAGAATGGGAATTTTAAAATATAATAATCACAGCGGCTATATAGCAAGCGTGATTAACGAGCATGAGCTTCTTGCTGTAAAGACTTATGACGGTGGTTTTTACAGGAGACTGAAATCACCGGGGGATCCGGTATTTCACGGAGATATAATAGGTGAAGTAATAGATCCGTTTGAGGGTTTTGTGAAGTCGCAGATTGTATCACAGACAGACGGAATTGTATTTTTTGCACATACAGCACCTACAGTTATGGGAAATCAGGTAGTATACAAAATTATACGAAGAATGCATGAATAAAATCTGATATTTCTAACTAATGGTGGGATTGTTAAATACAAATAAATGTGTTAATATAAATTTTATTATTGTATCGGTTATCCGGCAATAAATATTCTAATCATACAAAGGTTAGCAGGAGGATTATGATGAGCGGCGTTAAGAGAGTTTTTGTTGAAAAGAAGAAACCGTATGCTGTTAAAGCAAAGGAACTTTATGATGAGATAACAGATTATCTCGGTATTAAGACTGTTACCGGTGTAAGAGTTCTTATAAGATATGACATTGAAAATCTGTCAGATGACACTTATAAGAAAGCACTTACAACTGTATTTTCAGAACCACCGGTAGATGATGTATATGAGATGCAGTTTGAATCAGGCAGTGATGATTATGTATTCTCGGTTGAGTATCTTCCGGGACAGTTTGACCAGAGAGCGGATTCAGCAGAACAGTGTGTAAAGTTTTTTAATGAAAATGAAATACCGGTCATTAAGACAGCTACAACTTATGTAATCAGTGGAACATTGACAGATGAGCAGAAAGAAAAGATTAAAGAACTCTGCATTAACCCTGTTGATTCAAGAGAAGCTGACAGCAAGATACCTGATACACTTGTTACAGAGTTCAAGGTTCCTGCTGATGTAATTATTTTTGACGGATTTAAAGATATGGCAGAGGCAGATTTGAAGGAGTTATATGATTCACTTGGACTTGCCATGACATTTAAAGATTTCATCTTTATACAGGAATATTTTAAAAACGAAGAAAAAAGAGACCCTTCTATGACGGAGATAAGAGTGCTTGATACATATTGGTCAGACCACTGCCGTCATACAACATTTGCGACAGAACTTAAAGATGTTAAGTTCAAAGATGGTTTTTACAGAAAGCCTATGGAAGATACATATAAGAAGTATCTTTCTGACAGAGCAGAGATTTATAAGGGGAGAAAAGATAAATTTGTATGCCTTATGGATCTTGCCCTTATGGCAATGAAGAAGTTAAAGGCAGAAGGCAAGCTTAACGACCAGGAAGAATCAGATGAAATTAATGCATGCAGTATAGTAGTTCCTGTAACTATAGATGGCAAGGAAGAAGAGTGGCTTGTTAATTTCAAGAATGAAACACATAATCATCCTACAGAAATTGAACCATTTGGTGGTGCTGCAACATGTCTTGGCGGTGCTATAAGAGATCCATTGTCAGGACGTACATATGTATATCAGGCAATGCGTGTAACAGGTGCAGCAGATCCCACAAAGCCTATGTCAGAGACACTTCACGGCAAGCTTCCTCAGAAAAAGCTTGTAACAGGTGCAGCACATGGTTACAGTTCATATGGTAACCAGATTGGTCTTGCAACAGGTTATGTAAAAGAGATTTATCATCCTGACTATGTAGCTAAGAGAATGGAAATCGGTGCAGTTATTGCGGCAGCTCCAAGAAGTGCCGTAAAGAGAGAAAATTCAGATCCGGGTGATATTATAATTCTTCTCGGTGGACGTACAGGACGTGACGGCTGTGGCGGTGCTACAGGTTCATCTAAAGTTCATACAGAAAAGTCTATTGAAACATGTGGAGCAGAGGTACAGAAAGGTAATGCACCTACAGAGCGTAAGATGCAGAGACTTTTCAGAAGACCTGAAGTTACAAAGCTTATTAAGAAATGTAACGATTTTGGTGCAGGCGGCGTTTCGGTTGCAATCGGAGAGCTTGCTGCCGGACTCAGAGTTTCACTTGATAAGGTTCCTAAAAAGTATGAAGGTCTTGATGGAACAGAGCTTGCCATTTCTGAATCACAGGAAAGAATGGCTGTTGTAATTGACCCTAAGGATGTTAGAGCATTTCTTAATTATGCGGCAGAAGAAAACCTTGAGGCAGTTGAAGTTGCAACTGTAACAGAAGAGCCAAGACTTGTACTTGAGTGGAGAGGCAAAGAGATAGTTAATATTTCAAGAGCTTTCCTTGATACAAACGGTGCTCATCAGGAGACATCTGTTCTTGTTGATATTCCTTCAAAAGAAGATTCATATCTTAAGTCTTCAAAGATAGAAGATGTAAGAGGCAAGTGGTTAAAAGTTCTTTCTGACCTTAACGAGTGTTCACAGAAAGGTCTTGTTGAAAGATTTGATGGTTCAATCGGAGCCGGTTCTGTATACATGCCATTTGGCGGCAAGTATCAGCTTACAGAGACACAGGCAATGGTAGCAAAGCTTCCTGTACTTAAAGGAAAGTGCGATACAGTTACAATGATGTCTTATGGATTTGACCCTTATCTTTCTAAGTGGAGTCCATATCACGGTGCTATATATGCTGTTACAGATTCAGTTGCAAAGATTGTTGCGGCAGGCGGTGATTTTAACAAGATAAGATTTACTTTCCAGGAATATTTCAGAAGAATGACAGAAGACCCATCACGTTGGAGCCAGCCATTTGCAGCACTTCTCGGTGCTTATGAGGCACAGCTTGGATTTGGACTTCCATCAATCGGCGGTAAAGATAGTATGTCAGGTACATTTGAAGAGATAGATGTTCCGCCAACACTTTGTTCATTTGCTATAGATGTGGCAAAAGAAGGTGACATTATCACACCTGAATTAAAGACTCCGGAAAATGTTCTTGTTAAGTTTGATATAGAACATGATGAATATGATATTCCTGTATTTGAACAGGTTAAGGCACTCTACAACAGTATCCATGAACTTACTGAAAATGGTACAATCGTATCTGCTTATGTATGTGATGCAAATGGTTTTGTTCCTGCACTCTGCAAGATGGCATTCGGTAACAAGCTTGGATTTGCATTAAACAGTGATTTGAAAGAAGAATCATTATTTGCACCTGCATATGGATGTATAGTTGCCGAGGTTGCAAAGGATAAGCTTGATAATATTAAGACAGCTTATACAAAGCTTGGTGAAGTTAAAGAAAAAGCTGCATTTACATATAAGGAAGTTTCAATCAATGTAGAAGAGGCATTAAGTGTATGGGAAGACAAGCTTGAAAAGGTATTCCCTACAAAGGTTTCAAAGGAGACAACTTCTATTGAGACAAAGCTTTTTAATGCTGAAAATGTACATGTATGCAAGAATAAGGTTGCAAAGCCTACAGTATTTATTCCGGTATTCCCGGGTACAAACTGTGAGTATGACAGCACAAAGGCATTTGAAAGAGCTGGAGCAGATGTTATTGTAAAGGTATTTAAAAACCTTGATGCGGCAGGTATCAGAGAGTCTGTTGATGAGTTTGAGAAAGCAATCGCACAGTCACAGATTATTATGTTCCCTGGTGGATTCTCAGCAGGTGATGAGCCTGATGGTTCAGCTAAGTTCTTTGCCACTGCATTCAGAAATGCAAAGATGAAAGAAGCAGTTGAGAAACTTCTCAATGAGCGTGACGGTCTTGCACTTGGTATCTGTAACGGTTTCCAGGCACTTATCAAGCTTGGACTTGTTCCAAACGGAGCAATTACAGGTCAGAATGAGCAGTCACCTACACTTACATTTAATACAATCAACCGTCATATATCTAAGATGGTATATACAAAGGTTGTAAGTAATTTAAGCCCTTGGCTTGCAGGTGCTGAGCTTGGCGGTGTTTATTGCAATCCTGCTTCACACGGTGAAGGAAGATTTGTTGCACCTAAGGAATGGCTTGACAAATTATTTGCAAACGGACAGGTTGCAACACAGTATTGTGACATCAACGGCAATATTTCAATGGATGAGGAGTGGAATGTCAATGGTTCATATATGGCTATTGAAGGTATCACAAGTCCTGACGGAAGATGTTTAGGTAAGATGGCACATTCAGAAAGACGCGGCGATGGCGTTGCAATTAACATTTATGGCGAGCAGGATTTGAGAATATTTGAATCAGGCGTAGCATATTTTAAGTAAGATTATTATCCCTGAAAATCTGGTATAATATGCCTGGTTTTCAGGGATTTTGCTTCGCAAAACAAGGATATAGTGCATCAAAGATGCATATTGGGATTTTGCTTCGCAAAGGAAGGAAGATTTATGAAGGTTTTAAGAGGATTTGTTCTGTGCTTATATTGTCTGATGCTTGCAATTACAGGTGTGTCGTTTCTTATGGGGAGTACATGTAAGGCAGCAATATCGGATATAGTTGTATACAAAAGTGAGGATAAGATAACAGATGCGATTGCGTCAGTATATCCTAATCTCAAAGGCGATGAGCTTGATAAAGTGTTTGATTATCTTGAAAATGACAAAGATTTAAGGAAAATAGCTGATATGTATGTTGATGCTGCAATAAAGGTTGCATCATCCAATAAAAATAAGGATAAGACTCTTGAGGAAATGCTTAGTGAAACGCAGACATCAGAGATGAATAATGCAGTCTCTTCATTTACGGATAATCTTGTAAGTAAGGTTTTTGGAGATGAAGCAAATAATATAAGCGGCATTGCAGCCACATTATATAACGCCGTAAAACAGTCTGTTTCATTGAAAGTTACAGAAGCAGTGTCGTATTATACGGCTGGAGTTGTGGATGGAATGAGCACAAAGCAGCGTATGATTATTAAAATATATGCAATGTTTACATCTGTTGCAGCTCATGTGATATGTATAATCCTTACAGTTATTAACGCACTTTTGATATTTGCGGCATACAAAGAAAAAGCAGGAGTTATAAGAGGTCTGGGACTTGGAACGACAGCAGGAGGCCTTGTATTATTTATTCTGTCTAAAATGTTTGTAAATGTCGGAATGAGGCTCAGTAACAGGATGGTGGGAAGAACAGTTGGTTTTTCAATGAATGGCTGGTATCTGTTCAGTGGCATCTGTGTGGCAGCCGGTGTGGTTATGATTGTTGTGGCACAGGTTATAAAGAAAAATAATAATTAAAAAATTACAGGCAGGAGGAAATTAATATGACAGAAGTTGTATTGGGAAGCACAGAAATTAAGGTTAATAAAAACGGTTTCGGGGCATTGCCGATTCAGAGAATAAGCCATGAAGATGCCGGAGAACTTCTTAAAATGGCATATAATGCGGGAATTAATTTTTTTGATACGGCAAGATTTTATACTGACAGTGAAACCAAAATCGGAGAAGCACTTGGAGATGTGCGTGAAAATATTTATATTGCAACAAAGACAGCAGCACAAAATTCTGATGATTTCTGGAAAGATTTAAATACAAGTCTTAATAATTTAAAAACGGATTATATTGATATTTATCAGTTCCACAATCCGTCATTTTGTCCTAAGCCGGGAGACGGAACAGGACTTTATGAGGCTATGCTTGAAGCAAAGGCACAGGGGAAAATCCGACATATAGGAATTACAAACCACAGGCTTAATGTTGCAAATGAAGCTATAGAATCAGGCTTATATGAGACATTGCAATTTCCGTTTAATTATCTTGCAACAGAAAAAGAACATGAGCTGGTAGAAGTCTGTCGCAGTAAAAATATGGGATTTATTGCTATGAAAGCACTTTCGGGAGGGCTTATAACCAATTCAAAAGCGGCATACGCATATCAGGCAGAATATGATAATGTTCTTCCTATATGGGGTGTACAGAGAAAGTCAGAACTTGAAGAATTTATAAGTTATATAGATAATCCGCCTGTTATGGACGATGAGATTCGTGCGGTTATAGAAAAAGATAAGAAAGAGCTTGCCGGTAATTTCTGCCGGGGCTGCGGATACTGTGTTCCGACATGTCCGGCTCACATTGAAATTAACAACTGTGCAAGAATGTCACTTCTTCTTCGACGTTCACCATCAGAGCTTCAGCTTACAGAAGCGGTTCAGGCAAAGATGAAAAAAATAGAAGACTGTATACATTGTGGACAATGTTCGGCACACTGTCCTTACGGTCTTGATACACCAACACTTCTTGAAGAAAATTACAAGGATTATAAAGAGGTTCTTGCCGGAAAGAAGATTTGAATGTAGCATAAATATAGAAAATATGAGTATTCATGACGCGGAAATTTCCGCGTCTTTTTTTGTATTGCAGTGATGAGAAAAAGCAGAAACATTATGATGCTGTTATATGATTCAAAATATCCATAATATATAATAAATATCACAAGAAGTTTATAAATGTAAAATTACATACCTTTGGTTGCAAATACAGTACCGTTCGTTACAAGGCTATTGCACATAAAAAATATTTGTGATATGGTACAAATATGGAGGGGGATTTTAAAATATATTTTATGAAATATAAGGGGGTACATATGAATATAGCGATATGCGATATTGATAAAGAATTTGCGTCAATTATTAAATTAAAGATAGAGGAGAAACTTGGTAGTGTTGATGTGGATATTTATACAGACAGTAAATTGCTTATGCAATCAGACAAAGTATATGATTGCGTGTTTCTGTACATGGATATGCCGGATATAAATGGTATTGATATGGCAAGATGCATAAGAGAAAAATATACATTTACAAAGATGATATTTATATTATCAAAACTGGATGCAGTAGTTGAAGTTATGAAATATAATCCGTATCGATTCATAAGAAAAGAACACTTGGAGGAAGATATTAAAGAGGTAATTGCAGTTTTAAAAGAAAAAAGTGAAGAGGAACTGCAATATATTAATTTTAAGATTCTGGGAGAGAGAAAACCGCTAAGATTTAATATAAAAGATATAGTGATGTTTGAAGTATTTCGTCACGAATTGAAAATAAAACTGGAAGATAAAGAGGTTCGTATAAAAGCTACATTAGAAATTCTTGAAAAAACTTTGGAGGCGAAAGGTTTTATCAGGGTACATAAAAGTTACATTGTAAATTATCTTTGGATAGAAGATATAATCAGAAATGAGGTTATATTAAATAACGGGCAAAGAGTTCCTTTAAGCAGGCAGAAAAAACAAACGGTTATTCAGAGATTAAACAGTTTACGGTCAAACAAAAATTAATGTTTGCATTTGGGGCAAAAAAAGTGCATTTGGGGCAAGTTGTATTGACATAAATACAATGGCATATATAATGAAATTATAAGTAATGTTTGAGTGTAGAATTGAGGGAGGGTTTTTATGAAGAGAAAAATATTATTGGTATTTTCAATATTGTTATTATTTTTGATTTCATGTGGTCAAGATAAAAATAAGGATGTTGATGAACAATTAACGGAGCCTGAATATGAGACGACAAGTGTTGAAGCAAAGGAAATAAAAGAAGGCATTAAAGTTATTGATGGTTGGAAAGTTATTGAATCGGAGGCAAACGGTAAAAAAGTATATGTATATGCACCTTACATAGAAAATAAATTAAAAGGCGTATCATATTGGGAAGACAGCATAGATGTGGATTTTAATATTAATAAGATAATAAATGCCGATATGCCGAATGGGTGTATTGCAACTGAACAAAAAGTCTGGAGTGATAATGTGAATTGTTCATTTCAGCCAAATCTTGGATTGAATGAGTATGATTCGACAAGAGTAAATCCAAAAAATGAATTGCGATATATAAGACCTGTTAAACAATATTATAAAGTGTTAAGTGACAACAATACAGATTTGAACCAGATAACAGAATATACTGCACCGAAAGTAGATGTTCAGGCTGTATCTTTTGCATTATATGAAGATTTTTTGAGTGAAGTTCCCGGCTTGATAGTAAAAGTGTATGGTGTTCCCGTATCAAAGTGGAATTCTGAAGTTGGTGATACCAAGATGTTTTCATATAATCAGATGAATGAATTTGACAAAAAGATTGAATCGGGGAATTTAACAGGGTGTGATGAGCTATTATCAAAAAAGATTTCCAAAACAGGAGTTTATTATATAGATTATACGGAAATTCCTGACAATGATAATTATGCACAATATTATCTTGTATATGAATTTGACAAATCAATAGAATGTATATTTAAAATAAGTTCTTTTATGACATATACAATAAATGACAGTGATTCTTATAATACATGGAAGAAGGAAAATATTGAGCGGTTACTGAATTAAAAGCGGGGTGATGTGATTGCATGTAAATAATATTATAAGACTTGTATACAGGAGTATTACAAAGAAACTGTTTGTGACGGTAATGCTTTTTTGTATTAATTTTATTTCTTTTTATATGGTTGATATAGTTGCAACTTCATATTTTGGTACAAAATATGCAATAAATGAAACGACAAAAATGTTTTCCAGTGATATAAATAATATTAATTATGTATGTGCAGGAGGAACTGATGCAACATATGAGGATGGCAGGAAATTAACCGAGTATGTGGAAAAGCTTGATGAAGTTGAGAAAAGCGGATATTTTTCGGAAGGAGTGGCACAAGGTTTAGATAATGATTTGAGAATTCCTGTTGTTATTGCAGACACAAAAATACAACAAATCGGTAATTTAAAATTGAGCAATAAATTAAAAGAGGCAATGCAGAATGTGCCGCAGGGTTATCAGTGCATGCTGCTTGGATATAATTATAAAAATAAAGTTAATATAGGTGATATATTTAGTGCATCTATATATAAAAATGATAAATGTATTGTTGTAGGATTTCTGCAAAAAGATGCAATGTGGCCTAAGAGAGGAAGATTATTTGATGTTTCGACAGGTGAAGATATATATACTCTTGAAAATTCAGGAATTATAATTACAGATAATTATGAATTATATGATACATCAAAAGTTGCAGATACATCATATGAATATTACTTTTTGGTAAGCGATTATAATAAGGATATTGTATATGATAAAATAAAAGCATTTGCTTCAGAAAATTCAATAACTGCATTAATTGTAAATATTGGGGAAAACATACAAAATAAAATAGAAGAAAACGGATTGTCAAATAATAAAAATATAACGGCTACGGTAATGTTTGTAATTCTTGCGACATTGTCAATGAGTGTGTCTTGTGTTGTCCATTGTATGCTTGATAAAAAAAGTTACGGAACAATGGTTGTATGTGGAATGAAAAAGAAAGAAATTATAAAAATGACTGTATTTTATAACGGATTTTTATTTATTTCATCATCGGTTGCATCATGGCTTTTAAGACAAAAACAAATTTTCGGAAAAATCAATCCGGCAGATTCTCAGCTTGTAACAGGTGTTTTTCGCCTAAATAATATTGCGGGACACATGTATTTTGTGCCGATTCTTATATTGGTTATGATTATATTTATGACGCTAATAACATCTGTAATGCCTGCAATAATAATCGGTAGAATGACACCTGTTGATATGATTTTTGAAAGAGATTAGGTGGCAGTATGAGAAAAATTTTCAGGAAAATATTTCGTTATAAACTTACTTCGATTTTTTTTATTATAGGACAACTTATTATTTATATTACAATTTTTGGGGCATTAGCTGTTTACAACAGGGCATATGATAAAGAAAAAGACCGTATAAATGCTGTTTATAAAAATAGAATAGAACTTGAGATTAATATGTCTAAAAAAGTGGATTTTATGTCTTTTTTTGCTGACAGCACCAATACAGGAAATGCTGTGATTTCGGGGAAATTAGCATTGGGAATACAGGAACTTGGAACTTCTGTACGTTCTGAAATAATAATTATGTCGAATGAGCAAATGAATTATAAGCTGGAATCAGGAAGGCTTCCGGGAGAAAATGCGAAAAACGGAAGGCTTGAAGTTGCTGTAGGAAGAAATAAAGCAAAATTTGCAACAGTGGAGAACGGTAAAAAGTATCTTGTAATTGAAGGTGACAGGTATGAAATATCAGGGATATTGGGCAGTGACAAATCTGATTATTGGGATAATAAGGTCGTTTTGAATATTGCCTGCCTCGGAGATAAGACACTAAACAGTCTTATGAAAAAGATGTCATATACAGTGGAACTTGGAAGTAACAGCTATGAACTTGATGATACATATAAGACGGTTTACGGAAATATAAAAAGCATAGATCAGGATAGTGTAATAAAAGCAAAAAAACTTATTTCAAATGGTGAGAGTACGTTGGAAAAGTCAATGGCAAAAGAAAACATGCAAGTGAATGTAATAACATATATTTTTTGTGTTTTAAATAGTATGATTATATCGGAATTCTGGATAATACAGAGAAGAAAAGAATTTGCTATAAAGAAAGCACTCGGAATGAAAAATTCAAAAATAATTATGGAAATGTTTATTAATATTACAGAGTTAAGCGGTATTTCTTTGATTATGTTTTTGTTATTGAATATTTTATCGAAAGTATTTGTAGGCTCGGCTTTTATAGATATTAAAATTTCATTTATAACGGTTTTGACAGTAATAGCTGCAATTATTGTAACTGTCGTGGCATCGCTTATATATCCTGTGTATAAGATTTTTCATATGAATCCCGCACAGCAGATTTAAACATGGAGGATTTATGATTAGACTTGAAAATGTTATTAAAATATATGGTGAAGATTACGAAAAGAAAATAGCATTGAATAATATATGTCTGGAGATAAAAGATGGTGAATTTGTTGCTGTTACAGGTCCGTCCGGTTCGGGAAAATCAACACTTCTTAATATAATCGGTTGTATGGATATACCAACAAAAGGCAGATATTATCTTGATGATACGGATATTACGTTAAAAACAAAGAGTCAGATAGAGGATATAAGAAAGGAAAAAATAGGCTTTGTATTTCAACATTTTGCATTGATGGATTATTATACGGCATATGAAAATATAGAATTGCCTTTAATAATAAAAAATATAAAGAGAAGTGAAAGAAAAAGGTTAGTTAATGAACAACTGAAATTACTTGGAATAGAGGAAGTAAAGGACCATATTCCCTCGAAAATGTCTGGAGGTCAAAGACAGAGAGTTGCGATTGCCAGAGCGTTGGTGTCGGGTTGTAATATTCTTCTTGCCGATGAACCGACAGGTGCGTTGGATCAGGCAACAGGAAGAGAAGTAATGGAACTTTTAAAGGAAATTAATAAAAGAGGGACTACGGTAATAATTGTAACGCACGATATTAATATAGCAAATCAGACGGAAAGAATTATTGAAATATGCGATGGGAAAATTAAAAGATAAATATGGGGGAATAGTTGTGGAGCAAAAAATTATAGTCATATATTTGATTTTGATTGTTTGTTTAATTTCAGGCTGTGGTCCGAAAGTTGGAAATGAAAACGGAAAAGGCGAATCTGATAATAATTCGGAAATTGAAATGTCGGATAATACAAAGAGTACAGATTTTAATATTAGTTATGGGATTGAAGAGGTTAAGCAAAATGATTTTAGATTGGAATATAACGGTGAACCTGTAAGTTTACATAGTTTTGTGAATTGCAGTATGGATATTAAAATTGGAATATATTTGTTTGCAGACGGAAGAATACAAAGCTATGAGGATTGTTCAACAAAAGAAGAAGGAATTAATCATATATATGATGTAAAAGCCGGCGAAAAAAAAATAAACGAGATAAAATTTGTTCCGGATATAGGTAATGAAGGGGATGATTTGTCATTAAGATTTTTATTTGTGATAAATCCTGATACAGTTCCTGATAAAGAAAGCTTTGTATATGCTCATGATACAAATATGAATCAGGTATATCCGATTAATATACATATGAATGTAGAGAGTAAAAATAAAGGTGGTACAGAAAAAAATATTGTATTATGTAAAGAAATGACACAAGAAGAGTATGATTCTAAAGTTTATGATAAATACGGAAAATACAGGAATACGTTGGATACAGCAGATTTTGTAATGAAAAATAATAACGATGAGGAAATACAAAATTACATAAAAACAGATAATGGAGTGTTGAATTTTGTAATTGAAGGTTGTGGAGGTAATAACGATTATTATAATATAACGGCATATATAAATGGGGTAGTATTGGAAAAAGATATATTTAATGCTATTTTTCAAATTCAGAGAGGAAGATACATAACAAAAAAAGCATTTGATGTTGACCTGACTAAATTAGATAAGAATAAATATAAATTAGGTGAATATAACAGCTTATTCTTTGTAGCAGTTCCGGAATCTGGAAATAAAAAGAATTTAAGTCAGAGAATAAGGGTGTGTACGTTCGGATATAAGTAAGCATCTAAATAGTATGACTATTTTATATAACAACAGATGTGGGGGTATTTATGAAAAAAGTAATTGCAGGTGCATGTTTATTTATGATTTTACTAGTGGGATGTGGTGGAAAAAATAATAATCAGGTGTCAAATGAGGAAAGAAATGCAAATATTCCAGAGGTTATAAAAAATAGTTATACACAAATTGATAATAATATATATGATATATCAAAACTATTTGCTGTAGAAAATAAAAATATAATCCGATATAAGGTCTTTTTTGACGCAGGAATGATTGTAATAGAGAATAAAAACAGTGGCTATGAGATATATCCGATTAATTTTGAAAGGGCTGAATTTAGTCAGGAAAATGTGTGTAAAATTGGAAGAGTAAACAGTATATGGCAGTGTGATAAGGGTATTGCAACGGATGTCCTTATTGAATCAAGAGATTATTATGACAATACATATGAGAGAAGTGTTTACGAGTTGCAGGAAGACGGCAGTATTAAAAAAAGTGTACTTGGAACATATGATGTAAATGAAAAAAAGAATATATCAAATACCAATAATTATGAAAGCAAATATTTGTATTATTATTTATGCGATGATGAAAAACAAATAAGAAAATATAATATAGAAACAGGTCAAGATGAAATTATTGCAGAAATGAATACGTTAAACATAAGTGTTATAAATAATATTGTACATGGTGAAAGCGGTTATTCGTTTAATGGGAATGGTTTAGCTGAAAATACCGGGAAAGGACAACAGACTCATGGATTGTATGGACAGATTGACAATCAAGGTAATGTAAAAGAAATAATATTTGATTATAATTCAAGTGAGGTATTTACATATAATGGTGGATTAATTATAAAAAATGTGATAAATCCGTTAGAAAATCCTATAACAGTAAATGAAGTCAGAAGTTTATGTTCGGTTAATTTGGAAAATGAAGTCTTGAATATGGAAGATAATAAATGGATTATGAAATATACATCTGTTGTTTCTGAAAATGGTAAATATATTCTGTTTAGTGACTTGAATAATATTAAAGACAAAGATACAACAACATTTATTATTTATGATATAAAGGAAAATAAGTTTATATACAAAAAAGATATACAAAAACATAAAAATGCTGTAATACAGAATATAAATATATCAGAAAAATACAATGGATTTATATATTCATATTTTGAAGAAGGAATCAGAAAAGCATATTTTTATAAATTTTAAAAGAGGGAATGGGATTGGCAGAATTAATTTTAAAAAATGTGGATTTTTCATATGGAAAAACTAAGGTTTTACAGGATATAAATATTGTACTTGAGAATGGTGTGACAGCTTTATTGGGACCCAACGGAGCTGGGAAAACAACACTTATTAATATAATAATGGCATTATATAAACCCGATAGAGGAGAGGTTATATATGATAATCATAATGTTAGAAAATTAAAAGAATCATATTATGACTATATAGGTTATTTACCGCAGATGCCACAATTTTATAAAAATTTTACTGCGGCTCAGTTTCTTGAATATATGGGAACTTTAAAAGGAATTGAAAAAAAAGAACTAAAAAATAAAATCAATGAGCTGCTTATACTTGTAAATTTAAGAGAAGAAAAAAATAAAAAGATTGGTGCATTTTCAGGCGGCATGAGGCAGAGGCTCGGTATAGCACAGGCATTGCTTAATGACCCACATATTCTTATATTGGATGAACCAACTGCGGGACTTGACCCTAATGAAAGAATAAGATTCCGAAATATAATATCACAGATTGGTAGTTCAAAAATAGTGATATTAGCAACACATATAGTTTCAGATGTGGAATGTATTGCTTCAAAGGCAATATTTATAAAAGACAGGCATGCTGTATTAATTAATAAGCTTTCTGAATTACCGGGAAAAATGCAGACAAATGTTTGGATTACACAGGTTGAAGATGAAAGTAAAATAGAAGAGTATATAGTAAGATATATGGTGTCAAACATACGAATGGTGGAAGATAATAAAAAATATGAACTGAAAATTATATCAGATGAAAAACCTGACGACAACGCAGTTAGGTCGTTGCCGGGACTTGAAGATGCTTTTTTATACTATTATGGAGAGTAGCTTAAATGAAATTTGAAGTTAAAAAACTTGTATGCAAAAGAATAGTATATATAATTGTAGTATTGTCAATGCTTATAAACGGAATATATTGTTTTAATAGTGCTGACAAAATAAACAGTAAAAAGTATAAAAATGCGTCGGAATGTCAAAAAAATATATATAAAAAAATAGAAGGAAAGATAACACAGGATAAAGCTGATTTTATAAGCACAGAATATGAAAGATTAAAAAAAACAATAGAAAGCGGTGATTATTCAAAAGAATATGATGAGACTACATATTCGGGATATATATTTCTTGATTATAATATATTTAAAGAGATATATGATGAATTTAAATACAATGTAGAATATAAAACAGAGGCAGAAAATATATGTAAAAAAGCGAATGAATGTGAAAAAATATATGAAATAAAAAATAATAAATATTTTGTTGAGTATTATAAAAATTATTCTGTCATATTTTCAAACAGGTATATAGATGAATTTTATGATACAAGAGGTTGGGATATATATTTTAAATACAGCTTTTCAAATTTAATAATAATCATGCTAATTATATTTATCAATTGTGGAATATTTTGTAATGAACGAGAAGAAAAAATGGCAGTTCTTATTATAAGTACATCAAAGGGCAAAACGCATCTTATAAGGAATAAAATTATTGCCGGTGTGATAGTTTCATTAATAATTGCGTGTGCTTTTTATATTGAAGATTTTATTATTTTTATGACCGTGACAAATTTACATGGTTTTGATAATTTAATATATTCTGTAAGAACTTTTAAAATGTGTCCTTTAAATGTAAGTATGTTACAGTTTTGTATTTATATATTTATATGTAAAATTACAGGAATTATTGTGATTTCATCATTAGTTGCTCTTGCATCTTCAATGTCAGATACAAACTTTGTTTCAAGTGTATTGGCGGTTATATTTATTATTGTATTAGTGATTTTCAATAATATTAAAATCAAAACGGATATATTGTGTCTGATAACACCGCAGCTATATCTTAAAGAATATGATATTGTGAGAATTTTTAATAAGCCAATGTTGAAAACAAATTATAATATGATATTTGCATTATTGATTGTTATAGCTGTATATACAGCAGTGTGGTGGCTGGAGGCTGAATCGGGAAAAGTCATGAAGAAGGAACGTATATGATTAGATGTATTGGTTATGAGTTATATAAGTTTATGGTACAGAAAAAAGGCATATTGATTTTTGTAGTTTATTTTATTTTTAAAATAATAAGCGTTGTAACAAGTCCCGGAGTTCAGCACAATAAAGAAAATATCAGACAAAAAATGTATATGGATATATATTACAGCAGGTGGGGAGGAGAATTAGACAGTCAAAAAAACAGTGAAATAGAAAATATGCTGGTTCAAATACAGAATGCACAGAATAAATATGATGATATGATGTCAAAGAAAGTGAATGGAGAACTATTAACGGAAGAATATATGGAAGTTACAAATGAAACATTTCCGTTAATTCAACAAAGCACAATATTTGAACAGTTTTATAAAAGTTATAGTTATTGTAAAAATGAGTCAAATGGAGGCTGGCTTATAAAAGCTAATGCCTGGCAGATATTATTTGGGTTGCAAAAAATAGATTATGTATTGACGATAATAGCAATATTGGCGGGAACAATGATTTTTTCATCGGAATTCGGTTATCGCGGACTTGAAGAAATTATAAAAACTACACATTATGGAAAAAATTATATTTTGTTATCTAAAATTGTATGTCTGATAATAGTATCGTTTTTAGTTGAAATGATTTCAGTAGTTGCTGAGTTTACCGGAGTGGCGGTGTTTTTTGATTTTACATTTGCAAATGCTCCTATAAGGAGTGTTCCTTCTATGAAAAATTTTAAATATGATTTAACGATAGTGGGAGCATTTGTGATTTTATTTTTGGTTCGGTTATTTGCTTTGTTTTATCTGGAAATAATAGCAGCTTTTTTAACAGAACTTACAAAAAAATCATATCTTGGATTTGTATTGACATTTTTTAGTATATTGTTATTGGATTTTATATTTGGAAAATCCAATGATGTATATAAAATGCCGTATCCTGTATCTATGATGCAGACAAAAGGGTTTATGTTGGCATCAGAACATATTTATGTATTGATGACAGCTTTTTTAATATGTATATGTATTATTGTAATTATGGTTATTCATTATATGAGGAAAATAAATTATGAATAAATCAAAGAAAATAAAAATATCTATAATGGCGGTTTTATTGATTGTTACTTTTTTTATAGGTACATTTATTAGAATCAAATCCTGTGAATTGCATATAAGACAGGTATATTGGAGTACATCGGATATTAGTGAAGCGGTAGAGACAAAGGATTACATTATTACTAAAAACAAAAATTATTATGTTAATCAAAAAGAAAATGATTTGAAATATAAACTAATACCGGAAATAGATGAAGGTAATAAGTCAGTTACTAATCTTGTTGGAAGTAGTGAATCAAATATTGTTTATTTTTTGGAAAGCAAAGATAATGTCAATTATATAGTAGAGAAATCACTTGATACATATGAGGAAAAAATTATATATAAATCTAAAAATTATGATGAATCAGTCAAATTATTCGGAATAGATATAATTCATAATTATGATAATGTAATAACAAAAACAGATAATTATATTATGGATTTTCTGATAATGAATAATAAAATAGTAATAAGAAAACAGGGGTTAGTAACCATATATGATGGTATAACAGAAAAAACCATAATTTCCGAGAAAGTAAATGCTATCTCAAATTTTGATGATTGCATATTTTATACAAATGGAATAGGTGAATTGTATTATATGAATGTCAATGATTATAAACCACACAAAGCTGATGATATATATGCAAAAAAGATAAGGGGAATAGAAGGGGGAGTAATGTATGAGGATATATTTATAAATAAATGGGGAATATATAAAACATATTAATAGGGACTATAAATATAAAAAGTATTTTAAGCGAACGGCAACAAGAGATAAATACATAGGAGGGCTTCAGATATGAAATACCACATAGGTATTTTTGGAACACAAATGAATGTTTGTACATTAATAGAGAAAAATATAATTGATTTTTTTAGCTGTAAAAAAATCAAGCCGGATATTGATATTTGGAATTTATTTGAGGTGGCAAAGAATAACTTAATATTAAATAATAAATATAATATTATATTTATTGAAATGAAAGATGATGGTAAAGTTACATCAGAATTAGGAAAGTATATTAGAAATGTTCTTAATGATAAATGTATAAGTATTATATATTTTACTTATGCTGATAAATTTGATTTGAAAATATTTGAAACACATCCGTATTATATTTTAAATGTAAAAAAAGGATATGAACAAGTGACTAGAATATTAGAAGAATTGATTTTGTATGATAAAGTTAGTGTGCAGAATTATAAATATGTGAGCAATAGTTGTATAAATAAAATTTTATATGATGACATTTTATATTTTGAAAGTGATAAAAAGTATATAAATATATATGTGAAAAATGAGGATGCTCATAGATTTATAGGCTCTTTAAAAGCTGAAAAAAGTAGACTTCCGGATAACTTTATATTTGTGAGTCAGTCTTATATTGTTAATATTTATTATATAAAAAGGATGACGTTAGAGAATGTTATTATGACAAATGGCAAAGAGATACAAGTTGGAAGAAGTTTTAAAGATGAAATTCGCAAAATTATAAAATATGAGAAGGAAAATATGTAAGTTATTCCTTTAAAACTGTAAGTTATTCCTCTTAGTAAAATTTGGAAGGTTTTTATGATAATATATATACATCAAAATTAACGTTAATTTAAGAGAAAACAAATAATTACTACAATAAGGAGAAAGATGCCTATGAAGAAAAATTATCTACTAAAAGTAATGGCACTGTTAATGACTTTATTATTGATGTGTATGCCAATGAAGACATTTGCGGCTGAGGAAGAAGAAAAAAGTGAGACAGAGTACAGTCAGGCCAGAAGTAATCCTGATTTTGAAAATTTTGGAGATTTTGATTATATTTTACCTCAAACCGAAAATAACTTTCATAAGTATATTTTAGAAATTGAAACTCCTACAGGATATGGAAGTGGAAGTTATAGACTTCAGGAGCATTACTATGATGTTGAGGCATCATATGGTTATTGTCCAAGTCTTACGGTTGCTTTGGATACAAGTGTACGATGCGATTTCTTAGTCGATGTTTATGGCATTGACCAGTGGGATACGCAATATGATTTACATGTCCAAAGAGACCAGGCATACGATTTATATGGACAGAGAATATTCAGAGCACCAAATACTGTATGGACAGTAGCTGGAGGAACATTTTATGTTGCTGATGATGAAGGTGAGGGATATTTTAAATTGGTTGACCAGGACCATAATTAAATAATTGAATTATAACTCAGCATATGATATATTTAATATATCATATGCTGGCGTTTGTATATAAAGTATAAAGGAGGGGTTCTATGAAAAAATTAGTATCATTTGTTATTGTTACAGGTATTCTGATGAGTCTTACAGGCTGTGGAAAAGGCAAGGCTGATGCTGTATCGGCACAGAGCGTGAGAGTAGAAGATATAAAAAATAATGTTTCCGGTATAGAAGATATTGAATTTGCAGGCAATATTGAGGATAGCCAGCCTTATTGGAATTCATCAGCAGTGCATTCTGTAGCAAGAGGCGAGTATGGATATTATTATGTTACATTTGGCAGTGGTGGGCGTAAAATACTCTCTTATATGGATGATGAAACCTGCGAGTTAATCCCACTGTGCAATAATGCACAGTGTGACCATGTAAATCCAGACTGTACTGCTGTGTTTTCTGATTATTCAGAGGTAGTATGGTATTATAAAAATCATATATATATGATTAAATTCAGTTCAGAGGGACGGGCTGTACTTGTGCAGATTAATCCTGATGGAACAGACAGAAAAGAATTGTTTGATATAGGAAGTGTTCCTATAGACAGTGCGGACGATTATGATCTTGTATTTAACAATGACTGTGTATATGTATACAACAATACGGGAAATTGCAGACTGCCTGAGACAGTACAGATAAGCATAAAAAGATTTTCACTTGATAATAAAATAAATGAAGATATTATAACAAGTGATGAGCAAAGTGTTTTATTTAATTCTGTAAGGGCATATGGTGATAAAGTTTTCTTTACATATTCAACAACAGAATTTAAAAAAGAGACAAAACAGAATGTTATGACGGGTGATGGCTTATACTGTTACAATGAATCGACAGGAAAAACAACAAAATTAATAGATAAAAACATAAGCGATTATATAATTGATACCTCTGATAATATAATTTATTATTATGTAATCAACGAAGGGTTATATAAATATAAAATCAAAGATAAAGAAGAAAATCTTATATATAAAGCAGAAAGAAATTCGACATTATGTTATATATCTTTTGACGAAGATTATATATATCTTGATAATACAAGATGGTGTCTGTTTACAAGGACTGCAGATTTAACGAGAACATTATATGTTCTTGATAAGGACGGAAACGTAATAAATACAATAGAAACAAGGGGAAGAGTACTTTTTGGTGATGACAGATATAAGCTATTTGAAGTAGGAAAGAAAAAAGAAGTAAAGTATGCAAGCCTGTACAAACTCACATATATAAAGAAATCAGAAATTAATACTGCCGACACGTGGAGTGAATCTGAATGGCAGAAGTAATAAGCTGGCGTTTGTATATAAAGTGTAAAGGAGGGGTTCTATGAAAAAATTAGTATCATTTGTTATTGTTACAGGTATTCTGATGAGTCTTACAGGCTGTGGAAAAGGCAAGGCTGATGCTGTATCGGCACAGAGCGTGAGAGTAGAAGATATAAAAAATAATGTTTCCGGTATAGAAGATATTGAATTTGCAGGCAATATTGAGGATAGCCAGCCTTATTGGAATTCATCAGCAGTGCATTCTGTAGCAAGAGGCGAGTATGGATATTATTATGTTACATTTGGCAGTGGTGGGCGTAAAATACTCTCTTATATGGATGATGAAACCTGCGAGTTAATCCCACTGTGCAATAATGCACAGTGTGACCATGTAAATCCAGACTGTACTGCTGTGTTTTCTGATTATTCAGAGGTAGTATGGTATTATAAAAATCATATATATATGATTAAATTCAGTTCAGAGGGACGGGCTGTACTTGTGCAGATTAATCCTGATGGAACAGACAGAAAAGAATTGTTTGATATAGGAAGTGTTCCTATAGACAGTGCGGACGATTATGATCTTGTATTTAACAATGACTGTGTATATGTATACAACAATACGGGAAATTGCAGACTGCCTGAGACAGTACAGATAAGCATAAAAAGATTTTCACTTGATAATAAAATAAATGAAGATATTATAACAAGTGATGAGCAAAGTGTTTTATTTAATTCTGTAAGGGCATATGGTGATAAAGTTTTCTTTACATATTCAACAACAGAATTTAAAAAAGAGACAAAACAGAATGTTATGACGGGTGATGGCTTATACTGTTACAATGAATCGACAGGAAAAACAACAAAATTAATAGATAAAAACATAAGCGATTATATAATTGATACCTCTGATAATATAATTTATTATTATGTAATCAACGAAGGGTTATATAAATATAAAATCAAAGATAAAGAAGAAAATCTTATATATAAAGCAGAAAGAAATTCGACATTATGTTATATATCTTTTGACGAAGATTATATATATCTTGATAATACAAGATGGTGTCTGTTTACAAGGACTGCAGATTTAACGAGAACATTATATGTTCTTGATAAGGACGGAAACGTAATAAATACAATAGAAACAAGGGGAAGAGTACTTTTTGGTGATGACAGATATAAGCTATTTGAAGTAGGAAAGAAAAAAGAAGTAAAGTATGCAAGCCTGTTCAAACTCACATATATAAAGAAATCAGAAATTAATACTGCCGACACTTGGAGTGAATCTGAATGGCAGAAGTAATATAAAAGGGGTGGTTTTATGAAAAAAAGATTAATGATAGTGGCATTTTTGGTATTGGCTCTAATTTTTACAGCGGGATGTGGCAGTGAAAAAAACGAAGAAGCAGAGCTGGAAACAAAATCGGCAGGGTATCACATAATGAACAGAAGAAGCAGTAATATGACGCGTGAAGATGGTTTTTGTGAGACATTTACAAATTATATTAACGGAAAAACTTTTGAAAAAGGTGACAGATTATCATTAAAAGAGGCATTTGGTGAATATCAGAATGATACGGTAACGCTTAATGATTTCAGAGAAAGCTTATATGCCTGGTTTACAGGTAAAAAAATTCATACAAGTTCCGACCAGGATTATTATGATTATGTAATGGAATTTCCAAAAAGAATGTATATAGAAGCAAGTTACGATGAGAATAAGATATACATTAATGCTTATGTAGATAAGGTGGATGAGCCTGTTATTAATGTCAAGTAATATTTTGTGAGGTTGCCTATGGAATTAAAAAGATTACTTAATATTAAATATATAATTATTGTTTGTGCAGCATTAGTTCTTAATATTATTTTATTTATGTTTCAGGCAACGGCGGGCGGAAATAAAATAAATGAAGACAGCAAAAGAGATTTAAGAATCAGGACAGAGTATATAGAAAATTATAAATCAAATATACAGAATATCGTGGACCGTGCTGAAAAATTAAAAAAACAGAGATTGTTTTCCAATCCGGAATCTTTTTCTTATAAAAATATAATAAAAACAGGAAAAGATTATGAGAAGCTGATTAATATTAATTTGTCGGCAGATAACAGCAAAGCAGTCCGTGCTATATCAAAGTATTCGATGTTTATAGGAATATCGGCAATTTTGACGCTGCTTCTTATGAATAATCTTTTTAAAGAACGGGATAACAATATGTGGCAGCTTACATATATGTCAAAAAACGGACGTGCTTATCTTGGACTTGTGAGAATTGCAGATATATTTATTATTTCATTAATACAGCATTTTTTGCTTTATATTACTGTCGTTTTTACATCATTTATTTTATTTGGCGGGCTTGGTGACTTGTACAATCCGATACAGAATATATCAGAATTCGGACAGTGTACGCTTGTCATTAATAAAGCAGAGTATCTGATTGCTGATTTTTTATTGACTTATTTGTCTGTAGTTGTCGCAACATCAATTATATATATGTTGATGAATGTGTTTAGAAACAGAAAAAATGTATTTATCGGAACAGGTGCATTTGTAATAATTGAATATTTTATATATATAAATACGGAATCCCAGAGTATATATAGATTATTAAAATATATAAATATATGTAATTTATTCAGAATTAATACTATATACATGGAGTACATCAATGTCAATGTGTTTTCGCATGTTGTGTCATTAAGATACGTGCTGATTACAGCGGTAATTATACTGTCAGTTATGATGTTTATGATTTCGGTACTTGTTTATGTTAAAAGGTATCCAAACACCGAAAAAGGAATTATGGCAAAAATTTCTGATAAGATAAATGTGGAATATCAGAAAATTTTTAATAATTATAACAATTTATTTAAGGAAATTCATAAGACACTTCTTACGTCAAAGGGAATATGGCTTATTGCGGCTGCAATATTTGCCGCCGTTTATTTCAGTACGACAGGATATGTTACTTTCAATGATTTGCAGATTCAGAATGACAAATTATATAAAGAACACGGAGGAAAAGATTATACCTATATAAAAAATTATGTTGATTCTGTGCTTGAAAAAACGGACAATGCCAATAAGGAACGAATTGAAGCACAGAAAAAATATGATAACGGTGAAATCGATTTTGAAGAATATTTTGCTGCAGTAAGCAATTATAACAGTGTATCAAATTCATCTGTTGAAATAGCAGAACCGATGGAAAAATTATCATATCTTGCAAAGTTAAAAAAAGAAACGGGAATTGACGGATATATAATGTCTGACAGAGGATATGAGCAGATATTCGGTAAACAAAGTACAGTGCGTGAAATTATTCTTTTAATGTCAACGCAGTTTGCGGTTATGCTTATAGCATTTGCAAGTGTTTATATTGAAAAAAAGTCATCAATGGATAAACTGATTAATTCAAGTTCAGGCGGATTTAAGTATGTCAACAAAAAGAAGCTGATTTCCGGGGAATTGATAACTTTATTGCTGACTCTGGCGGTAAATATTATCGAATATACAAACCTGATAAGATATTACAAAGTTACATATTTTCAGGCACCCGTGCAGAGTCTTACATTTATGGGTGACGTAAAAATCAACGTGTCAGTTATAGGATGGCTTTTGCTGCTCATTGTTTTTAAGCTTATTATAAGTACAGTGACATTTTCGGTGACATTTATAATTACACGGATGGTGAGCAAAAAATAACATTTGTAGGCGGATATAAAAAACAGGCAGAATGAATAAAAATATAACATATAATGATTGGAAAGTGACATTAAAAACAGACGAAAACGGTAAATGGCAGTTTGTTAATAAAAGGGTATATATCATAAAATTAATATGGCATGGATAGTTGAAATGAATTTAATTTTGTAAAATGTATAAATAATTAAGAAAAAAGATTCTGTTGGTCTGCATTTGGGGCAAAAAAAGTGCATTTGGGGCAAATTGTATTGACATGAATACAATGGTATATATAATGAAATTATAAGTGATGTTTGAGTGTAGAATATATACACAAGATTAAAAAGTATAGATGTTTTATCAAATTTATGTATTTGATAAAGAGATAAAAATTTGTATATTTCGGCTGAATATAATAAATAATAATTTAATCCAAGATAGTAAATATCAATATGGAAAACAGAAAGGTGTGATAAAAATTAAGAAAATTATGTAGCACAATAATAAAATTGATAAATGTATAAGTGAGGTTATGTATGAAGAAAATTATATCTATAATGTTAATTGCAGTGTTAATTACTATTGGTAATTTAAATGATGTCAAAGGCGAAGAGATAAAAAGTGAAAAATACATATTTAATGATAATTGTTTGGAACAGGTTATTATTAATAATAATGTAGTAGTGAAAAATAAATATAATGAAAGTGGATATAGAATATGGAAGCAGGGGGAAGAAATTAGTTCATTTATATATAATGAGAAAAATTTATTGGTTAAAGAAATAAGAAATGAAAAAATAATAGAATATTTATATGAATATAATTACAATTATAAATTTTACATGGTTAGTGGATTTATTTATGATGGAGATAAATATTTATACGAGAGGGACGAAAAAAACAGAATTAGTGGCATAGTTGATAATGATAATGAGGAAATTGCTAAATATGAATATATGGATAATACTGATTTTGTTTTGAACGTATTGAAGTATGTGAATTGTTCGTGGGAAGAATGTGAAGATAAACAATTTATTGGGAATATAAATAAAATTAGGAATATATGTGCTTACTTAGATGATGAAACAGAATTATATTATGAAAATGGTGTCTTTTTTGATGCATTGACTAATAAAGTTATAAAAGAAAATAATAATATAAGTCTTTTGGAATATTCAGATGATTTAGATTATTCAATTTATTGTTGGCAACAGCAACTGTTAGATGACGAATGGTTTAATTCGTCAGCACCATATACGAGTGATTGGTATCAAAATTTGTCAGACGTTGAGATATTAGCTAGAGTAATATATGGAGAAAATACTAGTGTAACAAGAGACCAAGATGCAATAGCTTGGGTTATACGAAATAGAGCGGTTGAATATGGAACTTCGCCAAGAGATGTTGTGTTAGAGCAGTATCAGTTTTCAGCAGCGGGTGTACCAAATGAACCTTCGTATAATACGGTGAAAGCTCAAAATAGTGGCGAAGTAGGTTGGGCTAATGCTGTTTATATGGCATGCTTATTGTGTACAACATTGGACGAGTATGATTGGAATATTATTAATGCAAAGCCTAGTGGTATGTCATATCAAAAATATTATAGAGCATGGTTTTGCTACGACAATTTTAGTTATGATGGGACTATGTATTATGATGGGAATGCAGTTAAAGATGTATTTATTGTAGGGTATGGAAGCGTTGATTCATATGACGAATTGTGTGATATAATATATTCATATAATGATAGAAATATATTCTTTTCATATTATTAAGTCATGAGTTAGAAAGGTGAAGAATGAAAAAATATTTTTTTTTAACTATGCTGATGGCAATATTATTTGCAGGTTGCGGTAATGCCAATAACGTCGGTGATAATATTCAAAATAATGAAACAGAAAGTTATGCCAGGGTATGGGATAAAAATCCCAATGTCCAAAGAGTTGATTATACATTAAAGTCATCTGACATATCAAAAAAAGAAACGGATATGATAGAGTGGGCAAAAAATGATATAAAGGCTGTTTTAAAAATTGGTGAAGAACAGGATTATTTTACATATGCAGGCGAAAGCTGCACAATAGACAATGCAAGGTTAAGTGTTGCCAAAGGAAGAGAAGCAGATGTCGGATTTGCGGAAGTTGATATTGATAATGACGGGATTAAAGAACTGGCAGTTGAATATATCGTAACGACGGGAACCGCGTCAATACAAAAAATGACAGATATATACAAAAAAGATTCACAGGAAAAAATGACAACATTTGTTGTTGATAACCATAAAATCTCATTCACACATGAACAGGAAGCTGTAATAGTACAGACAATGAAGGAATGGGAAGCCCAAGGATTCATGAAGGAAAATAATATTACAGAATTTCCGTTTGCAGAATCTTCAATTTCGTTATTTGATTCTGCTGTGGTTGAATATGAAGGAGAATATTTTATAAAAGTAACATTTGCCACTAATGAGATGAGTAAAGAAAACATGAATCTTAAAACAATTAAAGTTTTGTTGAAATGTCAAAATAATCAATTCGATGTTGTGGATATGTGGTATTAAAGTGTAAAAAACAAGTAAAAAAACAGAGCATATCATTGAACTTAATATATCAATGATGTGCTCTGTGATTTTATCGTCTTATGCCGCCGGCAGTTCAGGATTGTATCCGTCGCCGAAGTAATCGTTGTACCATACAAGGAACATGTATACTGTCCAGATTTTTCTTGAATTGTCTGCTTTGCCTTCTTTATGCTCATCAAGGTAATTGATAAGCGTGTCTGTGTTAAAGTATTTCTTTGCGGCATCGCTTGTAAATGCTTTCTTGATGATATTGTAATATTTTTCATCTTTAAGCCATATTCTGATAGGAACAGGGAAACCGAGTTTCTTTTTCTCTGCTACCATATCAGGAAGATAGCGGTGTGCTGCCATTCTCATGGCGTATTTCGTATTTTGTGCATTTACCTTATATTTTGTAGGAATGTGTCTTGCAACATCAAATACTTCTCTGTCAAGGAACGGAACACGCACTTCAAGTGAGTGAGCCATGCTCATCTTGTCGGCTTTCAGAAGAATATCGCCGATAAGCCAGAAGTTAATGTCAATATACTGCATTTTTGTGACGTCGTCTTTGTCTTTTACCTTATCGTAGAAAGGCTTTGTAAGCTCTGTGTGATTATATTTTCCTGTAGGATTCTTTAATACACGGCTTCTTTCTTCTTCGTTAAATATAAATGCGTTGCCTATAAATCTTTCTTCTACAGGCTTGCTTGCTCTTATTAAGAAGTTTTTGCCTTTGAATTTGAAAGGAATATGCTTTGCACATGCAGCAAGTCCTTTTCTCAGACCAAGAGGAAGTTTCTGGAATCCTGCAAGGTCGTGAGGTTCGCGGTAAATGTTATAGCCGCCGAAGAATTCATCGGCACCTTCACCGGAAAGAGCAACTTTTACATGCTTTGATGCTGTCTGACTTACAAAATACAAAGCAATTGCTGCAGGGTCTGCAAGCGGTTCGTCCATGTGGTACTGGATTTTTGGAATTGCGGCCCAGTATTCTTCACTTGATACAAGCTTGCTGTAATTATCAATCTTAATCTTATCTGATAAAGCTTTTGCATAGTTGATTTCGTTATATTTTTCATAATCGAATCCAACCGTAAATGTCTTGTCGCCATTAAATGTTGCGGCAACATAGCTTGAATCTACGCCGCTTGAAAGGAAAGAGCCGACTTCAACATCACTGATTTTGTGGTGTTCAACAGAATCGTGCATTGCATCGTCAATTTCATTAATCCAGTCGTCAAGAGTCTTTGATTCATCTGCATCAAATTCCGGCTCCCAGTATCTTTTGATATTGAGTTCTTTGTTGTGGAAAGTAAGGCAGTGTGAAGGCATGAGTTTGTATATGCCCTTGAAAAATGTTTCTTCAAGCACGGAATACTGGAATGTGAGGTAATTTTCGAGAGCGACTTCATTTACTTCCTTTTTATATCCCGGATATTCAAGAATACTTTTAATTTCTGATGCGTATACGAGATTGCCGTCAACAACGGCATAGTAAAATGGTTTGATTCCGAAATAATCCCTTGCAGCGAAAATAGTTTCTTTTGCACTGTCCCAGATTACAAAAGCAAACATGCCACGCAGCTTGTTTAACATGTCTTCACCGTATTCTTCGTAAGCGTGTATAAGCACTTCTGTGTCAGAATTATTTGCAAAAATATGTCCTTTTTCAATAAGCTCTTTTCTTAATTCCTGATGATTGTAAATCTCACCGTTGAATGTTATTACAATCTTTTTATCTTCATTAAACATAGGCTGGCTTCCGTTGTCCAGGTCAATAATGCTTAGACGGCGGAATCCCATATATGCTTTATCATCTATATATTGTCCGGCACTGTCCGGACCTCTGTGTACGATTCTGTTCATCATATTAGTAAGAACATCTTTACCGTTTTCAAGGTAACCAGTAAATCCAGCAAAACCACACATGTGTAATCCTCCTTGTTTTTCCGAAATATTTGCATTGAAAAGAATTATAGCAGACAAATGAAGTAAATACAAGCAATAGAGCGTGCAGGGTTTACAAAAATTTTAAAATAAAGTATAATGTTCACAAAAAATGTAACAATTTAACTGTAAAAGCGATTTCACTTTATATGGTTATATGTTAATAGGGAAGAAAGGGAATTGTGGCATGGAAAAGATTAAGATGACAACACCGCTGGTTGAGATGGATGGAGACGAGATGACAAGAGTTCTCTGGCAGTTGATTAAGGATGAACTCCTCACTCCTTATATTGATTTGAATACAGAATATTATGATTTGGGTCTTGTACATAGAAATGAGACTAATGACCAGGTTACTATTGATTCGGCAGAGGCAACTAAGAAGTATGGTGTTGCTGTTAAGTGTGCTACAATTACACCTAATGCAGCAAGAGTAAAAGAATATAACTTAAAAGAGATGTATAAGAGTCCTAACGGTACAATACGTGCCATGCTTGACGGAACAGTATTCAGGGCACCAATTATTGTAAAAGGTATTGAGCCATATGTTAAGACATGGAAGAAGCCTATTACTATTGCAAGACATGCATATGGTGATGTATACAAGGCAACAGAGATGAAGGTGAAAGGACCTGGAAAGGCTGAACTTGTATATACAGATGCTAACGGTAACGAGACAAGAGAACTTATACATGACTTTAAGGGTGACGGTATCATTCAGGGTATGCACAACTTAAATGACAGTATTGAAAGTTTTGCAAGAAGCTGTTTTGAATTTGCTGTTGCCACAAAGCAGGATTTATGGTTTGCAAGCAAGGATACTATCTCTAAGAAATATGACCATACATTCAAGGATATATTCCAGGATATATATGATAAGGAATACGCTGATAAGTTCAAAGAACTTGGAATCGAGTATTTCTATACACTTATTGATGATGCGGTTGCAAGAGTTATCCGTTCTGAGGGCGGTTATATCTGGGCATGCAAGAATTATGACGGTGATGTTATGAGTGATCTTCTTGCTACGGCATTCGGTTCACTTTCAATGATGACTTCAGTGCTTGTATCACCTCACGGATATTTTGAATACGAGGCAGCACATGGTACTGTTCAGAGACATTACTACAAGCATCTCAAGGGTGAAGAGACATCTACAAACCCAATTGCAACTATCTATGCATGGACAGGTGCATTGAGAAAAAGAGGCGAACTTGATAATATTCCTGCACTCGGTGAATTTGCAGATAAGCTCGAAGAGGCTTGTATCAAGACAATTGAGAATGGTGAGATGACAAAGGATTTGGCACTTATTACAACACTTCCAAATCCAAAGACATTAAATACACAGGATTTCATAAAGGCAGTACGTGCTACACTTGACAGCCTTATGGCATAATCATGTGTCTGATTTATGAGGATGAGTTATGAAATTTAAATTTGAGCTTGGAGACTTAATTAAAATACCAAATATATTATGTTATTTGAGAATACTTATGGTTCCGCTCTTTCTTCATATTTATTTTACGGCAGAAAGACCACAGGATTTTTATCTTGCAACACTTGTAGTCATGCTGTCGGGGCTGACTGATTTTTTTGATGGACAGATTGCAAGAAGATGCAATATGATTACAGATTTGGGAAGAATAATAGACCCGCTTGCAGATAAGCTTATGCAGCTTGCAATGCTTGTTGCACTTACTGTAAGAGTAAAATATATGTACCTTTTGGTTATATTTCTTGTTTTGAAAGAGGTAATATCAGCAGTTACAGGTTTTTTTGTGATGAAATTTGCGAAAAAGAGACTTAATGGAGCAAAGTGGTACGGCAAAGTGTGTACTGCAATTTTATATGTTGTTATGCTTGCACTTGTCGCATTTCCTCAGATGGAGGTTCATGTTCAGGATATTCTTCTTCTTGTATGTGCCGGAGCACTTATGCTTGCATTTGTAATGTATGTAAGACTATACATTATAATGATTGTTGATGCCAGAAATGGCAGAAACGAAAAAATATTATATTAAAATATAAAGACCATATGCAGTTTATATGGATATTTGAATGAGGAAAATTATGGGTTATACTTTTCACGGAATGAATTTCGGACAATTTGCTTTATGGTTTTTTGCGTATAGTTTTTTTGGATGGGCAATGGAGTGCGTTGTTATACGCATCCAGCTCAAAAGATGGGAGAACAGAGGTTTTGCCAGGTTGCCTTTCTGTGTTATATATGGATTTGGCACATTTATTGCGTATAATATTTTTGCTCCGATTGAGCATAATTATGTGGCACTTTATTTTGCAGGATGCGTATGTGCAACGATTTTTGAGTATCTTACAGCCAGACTCATGTTAAAACTTTTTGGTTCGGTATGGTGGAATTATGAACATCTTCCTTTTAACTATAAAGGAATTTTGTGCCTCGAAAGCACATTGGCATGGGGCGTGCTTGCATTGTTTATATTTGGTGTTTTTAATCGTTATGTAGAAGGTGCGGTTAAGATGCTTGATGTAAGAGTTGCATATGTAGCGGGAACTATAATTGTTATAACTTATCTTATTGATTTCACATGGCAGTTTGCACATCAGATTGCAGGTGAAAATAATGATGGGGTTTTAAAAGGTTTTCTAAGAAGATAACCGGTGTCACACATAAAAATGTGCTGCCGTATGATTATGAATTTGGGAGCAGTTTATGTTTAGAAAAATTAAAGATGACTTCTGGATGTTAAGAAGAAGTGGAAGAAACATTTTAGTATTTGAACTTACATATAAACTTGCGGCAACGGCAGTATTTTATCCTATTGCAATTTTAATAATAAATCTTGTTATGAAAGCAGCCGGAGCAAAGTATCTTACGAATGAGTATATAATACGGATTTTCAAGAATCCTGTTTCGTGGATAGTTATGCTTGCGGCTGTTGTTATTTTTGTATTTTATTGTATATATGAGATGTCTTTTCTTGCAGCGTGCTTTGAATTGAAACGGCAGCAGTGTAAAGCATCTGTTCTTGAGATAGCATTTACATCTTTAAAAAGGATGAAAAGGCTTATTAATATCCGGAATCTACCGCTTATTTTCTTCTATTTTATCTCAATACTTGCAATTAATGTAACGATGCTTGGCAGTCTTGTATTGTCAGAAAAAACAATAACTGCTTTCAGAATATATGTAATTAATGGACCTGCAATTGTAAAGGCTGGGCTGGCTGTAGCTGTAATAGTGGTTTATACAATTGTAATAATGGGTGTTTACTCATTTAATATATGTGTGCTTGAGGGTGATAATTTCAGGACGTCATACAGGCAGAGTGCATCAACAGTAAGAAAACATTTCCTGCCTACATTAATGTCACTTATATTATATAATCTGGCAATACTTGCAGTTATAATATTGTTTTATGTAATAATTACGGCTGTTTTGTTTGCAGGAGTAAAAATTCTTAATATGGCTTATATGGGAAGTGCCATATATCTGTCAGTGTTAAAAAATATAAGAATTGGCATAAGAATACTGCTTTTATACCTTGCTGTACCAATATCATATACTATGATATCAAGAATGTATTATTATTATTCTGACCCTAAAGAAATTGATTATGTTGTTATAAGGATAAAATCAAAGTTTTTCAGGCTTCAAAGAATGATATATTTTCTGATACTTATAATGTCAATAGGTCTTAACAGTTTTTATGTTGTCAGGACGTTTAACAAAAATCCGTTTGAGAGTATTGCGATATTTCATGAAACAAAAATCACGGCACACAGGGGTTCATCAATAAAAGCACCGGAGAATACAATGGCTGCATTTGAACTTGCAGTTGAAAATATGACAGATTTTATTGAGCTGGATGTCCAGCTGACATCAGATAATGTGCCGGTTATTATGCATGACCGCAGCCTTTACAGAACAACCGGTGTTAATGCAAAGGTTTCAGAACTTACTTACAGCCAGATAAGGGAACTTGATGCAGGCTCATATTTTGGAAAAGAATTTGCAGGCGAAAAAGTGCCTTCGCTGGAAGAAGTATTAAGATTTGTAAAAGGAAAAGCACGGCTTAATATTGAATTAAAAAGCGGAGATACGGTATATACGGCTGATAAAGTGGCAGAACTTATACAAAAATATGATATGCAGAATGATTGCGTTATTACATCATTTGACTATAATATGTTAAAAAGAGTAAAAGAACTTACGGATGATATACAGGTGGGCTACATTTTATCTATAGCATATGGTGATTTTTACAGTATGGATGATGTGGATTTCTTCAGTATGAATGCGTCATTCCTTTCAAAACAGATAGTAGATGCAATTCATAATTCTGGAAAACAAGTATATGCATGGACTGTTAATAATGCAACATCGATAAAGAATCTTACGAATAAAGGCGTTGATAATATTATTACTGATGACCCGGTTCTTGCAAGGGAAACGATATATTCGAGAGATACGAGTGAGACACTTGTAAATATGGCAAAATATGTATTTAATCAGTGAGACATAATGTCCGGAATGGAGACGTGTATGATAAGGGGTATTGGAACTTCAAAAGGTATAGGAATAGGACATGCACTTATAATAGATGAACCTCAGATAGAGGCGAAGACTGAGATTGTGAGTGACACGGCGGCTGAATTAAGAAGATATGAAAATGTAAAAAAGAAGTTTATTGCAGATACACAAAATATAATAGAAGAATTAAAGAAAAAGTTAAAAAAAAATGATAAGACGTCTCTTGTTCTTCAGAATCAGATTTATCTTATAGAAGATATTGAGATGAACCAGCAGATAATCGGATTTATTGAAAATGAGCACCTTTGTGCAGATGCTGCAGTTGACAGAACATGTTCGCTTTATGCGGATATATTTGCCTCGCTCGACAGCGAAGTTATGAATCAGCGTGTGGCAGATATAGAAGATCTGAAGCACAGGATATTATCGATGTTGTCAGGCAATGTTACAGTAGATTTATCAAATCTTGAACCTGATACAATAATAGTTGCAAAGCAGCTTCATCCTTCTGTCACTGCAGCGATGGATACGAAACATGTTGTGGGTATAATTGCGGAAAAAGGCGGTGAGACATCACATGCGGCTATCCTTGCAAGAGCACTGGAAATTCCGGCAGTTTTAAGTGTGAAGGATGCATGTTCAAAGATTGCCGATAATGAAAGCGTTATTGTAGATGGCGAATATGGGGAAGTTTTCTTAAAACCTATTGAGAAGACGGTTCAGATATATACTAAAAAGAAAAAAGAATATCAGAAAAAAGTAAAAGAATTAAAAAAATATATTGATAGGGAAACTGTTACCTCTGATGGATATAAGGTGTGCCTTGCGGCCAATATCGGAAATGAAGATGATGCCGTAAAAGGTATGAAAAGCGGTGCTGAGGGTGTTGGACTATTCAGGACAGAATTCCTGTTTATGAATGGTGTTTCAATGCCGGATGAGGAAAAACAGTTTGAGGCATATAAAAAGGCGGCAATAGTTTTAAAAGGAAAAACACTTACGATAAGAACGCTTGATGTAGGCGGTGATAAAAATATTCCGTATATGGGACTTGCAAAAGAAACTAATCCGTTTCTCGGGTATCGTGCAATAAGATTCTGTCTTGGAAGAGTTGATGTCTTTACAACGCAGCTAAGAGCAATATTAAGAGCAAGTGCATTTGGCAAAGTAAGGATAATGATACCGCTTGTAACATCGCTTGAAGAAGTCCTGAGAGTAAAGACACTTCTGAAAAAAGTAAAAGAAAGTCTTGACAAGCAAAAGATACCATATGATAAAGATATTAAACTTGGCATTATGATTGAGACACCGGCCGCAGCACTTATATCAGATTTGCTTGCAAAGGAAGTGGATTTCTTTTCGATAGGAACGAATGATCTGACACAGTATACGATGGCAGTTGACAGAGGAAATGAAAATGTTGCATATCTTTACTCTGTGTTTCATCCGTCGGTATTAAGAATAATTAAATATATTATTGAAAATGCAAAAAAAGCGGGGATAGAAGCCGGAATGTGTGGAGAGGCGGCAGGAAATCCATGTATGATACCACTGCTCTTAAGTTTTGGGCTTGATGAATTTTCGGTTTCTCCATCCAATGTGCTTGAGACAAGAAAAAACATTGCATCATGGAGCATAAGGGAAGCCGATGAGGTTACGACAAGTGTAATGGCAATGTGTACTGAAAAAGAAGTGGCAAATTACCTTAGTGACTATATTGCAGCAAAAGAACAACGCAGTGGATTTGCTTCGCAAAACAAGGAGGACAAATCCTCTGCTCCTGCAAGGGCAGTCGCATTTGCTTCGCAAACAAGGAGGATATGATGGCTCAGATTTATGAGACTGATGAAGAGATAGAAAGAGTGCTTCTTATAGGAGTTGCACTTGATGATAATGATGAAGCGGAAAGCTCACTTGATGAGCTTGCAGAGCTTGCAAAGACAGCAGGAGCCGTAACTGTGGGCAGGCTGATACAGCCGAGAGAATACTTTCACCCGGCAACTTATATAGGTAAAGGAAAGCTTGAGGAAGTACGCCTGATGGCTGATGAGCTTGATGCTACAGGCATTATATGTGATGATGAACTTACACCGGCTCAGCTTAGGAATCTTGAAGATGTTCTTAATCTTAAAATAATGGACAGGACAATGGTTATTCTTGATATATTTGCATCAAGAGCGAACACCAGCGAGGGTAAGATTCAGGTTGAGATGGCACAGCTCAAGTACAGGATGACAAGACTTTCAGGTCTTGGGACAACACTTTCAAGGCTTGGCGGCGGAATAGGAACAAGAGGTCCCGGAGAGAAGAAGATAGAGACTGACAGACGACTCATAAGGGACAGGATATCAAGACTTAACGCCCAGCTCAAAGAAATTGAGAATCACAGGGAAATCCAGAGACAAAAAAGGAGTGATTCAACAATTCCTGTTGCAGCGATTGTGGGATATACAAATGCAGGCAAGTCAACACTTTTAAATAAACTTACCAATGCAGGGGTTTTATCTGAAGATAAACTTTTTGCGACACTTGACCCTACAACAAGAGTGTTAAAGCTTCCTAACACGGATAAGGTTCTTCTTACTGATACAGTAGGATTTATAAGAAAACTTCCGCATAATCTTATTGAGGCGTTTAAAAGCACGCTTGAAGAGGCAAAATATGCAGATATAATAATACATGTTGTTGACAGCGTTCATCCTGATATGGACAGGCAGATTGCGGCGGTTTATGAGACACTTGATGAGCTTCAGGTTGGAGATAAGCCGGTTATTACTCTTTTTAATAAAACAGATCTTGCCGGAAATGCTGAGACAATAAAGGATATGCGTGCAAAATGCAGCATGAGGGTTTCAGCAAAAACAGGTGAAGGAATAGATGAATTTCTTGATGAACTTGGAAAAATTCTTCGTGAAAACAGAATTCACATTAACAGATGCTTCAAATATCAGGATGCTGGAAGAATACAGCTTATACGTGAATTTGGTACACTTATTTCAGAAGAGTATACGCAGGACGGAATAGAAGTTGAAGCATATGTTCCTAAAGAAATATATGACAAATTATAATATTTTTTAGTGAAAGGGGCAGAAAAATGAAACTTATAGCAGCAGTAGATAAAAACTGGGGAATAGGAAGAAATAACAGGCTTCTTGTAAATATTCCGGAGGATATGCAGCTTTTCAGACAGGAGACAAACGGAAAAGTTGTCATTATGGGAAGAAAAACATTTGAAAGCCTTAAAGAAAAATCCCCTTTATATGGCAGAAAAAATATTGTGCTTACAACAAATAAGTCGTATGATGCAAAAGGAGCAGTTGTTTGTTCAAGTGTTGAAGAGGTGCTTAATGCAGTAAAAGATTATGATGATAATGATATATATGTAATAGGCGGTGGTGAAATCTATAAAGAATTTCTCCCATACTGCGATGTGGCACATATAACAAAGATTGATTATAAGTATGATGCCGACACATATCTTGAAAATCTTGATAAAAACAGTGAGTGGCACATAACGGCAAACAGTGAAGAAAAAACGTATTTTGATATTGTATATGAGTTTGTGAAGTATGAAAAGAAAAAGTAATAAAAACAGAAAAATAATATTTATATTGGCAGCACTTTCACTGCTTATTTCGGCAGTTTATGCCGGAACTTATTTTGCAACACCTTTTTTAAAAGAAAAACAAAACAATCCAGATGCGGCGGCTGCATTGAAAAATGAGGGAAAAGAGGCTGCGGATATTATAAGGGATTATATAGATAAGCAGTCTGTTGAAAGCCTTATAAGAAAAAAGATAAGTGGAACAGTATATGTTTCAGACAATAAAGGTGCATATGAAAATGCAGGAATAGATTTTTATTTTTATAATGGAATTCTGTATTATGAGACAACGCAGGAAAAAGGAAAGATTTACAAGGTTGAAAGTTCAGAGTTATTAAAGCCGGAATTTATTAAAAAATATGATTTTGAAAAGTATTCAAAGTCTATAAATACCGCATTGGACAGCATTTATGAGAATTATGCATCACTTGCTGACAGTATGAAGTATGAAAATAAGCCTGGTGAAGGCTATGAACTGAATGGCTCGCATGTATCTGTATACAGTGTTTTACTTGAAAAGGAAAATCTTAAAAAGGCAGCATCCGGCACGATAGATGCGTTGTATGACAACAGTGATACGTCAGTTTATATGGGAATGTTTTCGGCATATGGAGTTGTTAGCCGTGAAAAATTAAAAAGATATACGGACAGACAGCTTGCACGGTTTACATATGCACAGGCCGATATCCATATTGGTGAAAATGATAATCTCAAAAGAATAAAAATTGATAATTACCAGCTTGATTTTGATTATGACGGAACAGAGTATGATTTTACCGTATCAGCTGATATAAAATTTGATGATGCAGCAGACACGCCACCGGGAAATTAACCCGATGGCGTGTTTTTCAGTCATATACGATATAAGTATTATATCGGAAACGCCGTAAACGCTGTTCCATTTTTATTGCGTTTGTAAGGTAGAGAAAAGCTCCAACCTGTACTTTATAATAACCGTCATCGGATATAATGAATGCAGGGAAACCTTCTATTAAAAGAGAATCAAGCATTCTGTCGGCATTTTCTTTGTTGCGGTAAGCACCTGTCTGGATTCTGTAAAGTTTTGTCCCCTCTTCGTCACAACGGCATGCGGGCATGCCGGGATTCTCAGAAATACCGGGACTTGCAGGCATACTGTAATTTGCCGGAATGTCAGGCGAAGAGCCGGTGCCGGGGGCATCCGTTTTTGTAGTTTGTGAATAGACTGTTTCAAGAATGCCGTCGGCAATTGCCCTTGCAATTTCATTGAAATTTTCATCAAAAATCTTATTGTCTGTATCGCTATTGATAAATCCAACTTCTACAAGAACGGCAGGCATCTGGGTCCTTTTTAAGACAACGAGATTAGGACGTTCTGTTATTCCGAGGTCTTCAAAACCGGCATCGGCAAGTTCTTTGTTGATATTTTTTGCAAGAGTGTGGCGTATTCCGGAATCTTTGTATACAAGAGATTCAATGCCGCTATACTGGTTGTTTTTTTCGGATGAATTGCGGTGTATTGAAATAAAATAGTCGGCACCTGAATTATTGGCATCGGTTGCTTTTTTAAATGGAGTTTCATATTCATCATTGTCCCGCACATAATATACATTAATGCCATTCATTTCAAGTATCTTTCCGACAGCCCGGGTAAGGCGGAGTGCATCATCTTTTTCAGTGCGTCCGTTATAGACGGCACCGGGATCACTTCCGCCGTGGCCTGCATCAAGTGCAATAGTTATATCAGACATGTTTTCCCCTTTTATTACAAAACAATATTCACATTATTATATTCAAATCGGATTAAATGATTCATTGTAGGACAAAAAGAAGCATAGAATGGTAAAAAAATAAATGGGAAAATATTATGAATATTAATTATGTGCATACATTTGAAAGGCCGGAAAATGCGGTTGACAGAGGTAATCTCAAAGTAAATGTAATTGACAGACGGACAAAAAGACCTGTTATGAATGCGAGAGTGGAAATTTCATATACAGGCCGGCCGGACAGTGTTATTGAGGAACTGGTTACTGATGACAGTGGACTTACACCGACAATAGCACTTCCTGCACCTCCGGTTGAATATAGCATGGAGCCACAGGATTCACAGCCATATGCAGAGTATAATGTAAAAATTACCGCATCAGGATATGTTGATATGCTTATATCGGGTTCTGAAATTTTTTCGGGAGTGAGCAGTACACAGCAGGCATCGCTCGGAGGACAGACGGAAAGCGATGCCGCGTCAGATGTAGTTGTGATTCCGGCAAATACTCTTTTTGGAACGTATCCTCCAAAGATACCTGAAAATGAGATACAGCCTGTAAATACGAGCGGTGAGATTGTGCTTAGTAAAGTTGTTGTTCCTGAAACAGTTGTTGTCCACGATGGTGTGCCAGCTGACCCGACAGCTTCAGATTATTATGTGAGATACTCTGATTATATTAAGAATGTGGCAAGCAGTGAGATATATTCAACGTGGCCGGTTGAAACGATAAAAGCTAACGTGCTTGCAATTATGTCGTTTACATTAAACAGGGTGTATACAGAGTTTTACAGAAATAAAGGATATGAATTTACAATCACATCATCTACGGCATTTGACCATAAATGGATTTACGGAAGAAATATATTTACAAGCATATCGAATATTGTTGATGACATATTTAACCAGTATCTTTCAAGACCAAATGTAAAACAGCCGATTCTTACTCAGTATTGCGATGGGAAGAGGGTGAGCTGTCCGGATTGGATGAGCCAGTGGGGAAGCAAATATCTTGGAGACCAGAATTATAGTGCTATAGATATATTAAGATATTATTACGGTGATTCAATGTATATTAACACGGCTGAGGAGATAAGCGGGATTCCTGCATCATGGCCGGGATACAATCTTGACATTGGTTCTTCAGGACAAAAAGTCCGCCAGCTTCAGGAGCAGCTTAATCTTATTGGTGAATTTTATAATGCAATTCCGCCGGTTGAGCCGGATGGAATATACGGCGAGCAAACGGCGGAAGCAGTAAGAAAATTCCAGAAAATATTTGATATGCCTCAGACTGGTGTTGTTGATTTTGCAACATGGTACCAGATTTCCGGAAAATATGTTGCACTTTCAGGTATTGCGGAATTAAATCCTTGATTCACCCATGAAGAACAATGCAAGTGTTCCCGGACCTGAGTGTGCTCCGATAGTCGGGCAGATTGTGTTTATTACAATTTTGTGATTGTATTTTTCCCTTATTTTAGATGCTACAAATTCTGCATCTTCAAGGCAGTCGCCATGACCGATAAAAATTGCATCTGTCTCGTCTTTATATGAACCCATGAGTTCATCAATTTTTGATACAAGTGTGAGAAGAGATTTTTTTCTTCCTCTGACCTTGCCTACAGGTATAAGCTGACCTGCATCATTTACATGAAGAATAGGTTTGATACCGGCAAGACTTCCTACAATAGCTGTTGTCTTTGAAACACGTCCTCCACGGTAGAGGTGATGAAGGTCATCGACTGTGAAGAAATGAACAAAATTGCGGCGGTGTGCATTAATGTAATCAGCTACTTCGTCAATGGATTTTCCTTCGTTTTTTAATTGGATAGCACGATATACAGTAAGCCCTTCTCCCATTGAAGCGGCAAGAGAATCAATTACAATAATTTTTGATTCAGGATATTCCTCCATTATTTCTCTGGCAGCTATGCAGCAGTTGTTGTAGCTGCTGGAGAGTGCTGAAGAAAAAGCAATATGAAGGATATCATAGCCTTCCTCAACTCTTTTTTTGAAAATTTTTGCAACGTCTTCGGGATTACATGCCATTGTAGTAGGCATTTCTCCGTTACGCATGCGTGTATAGAATTCTTTTACTGGCATTTCGTTTCCAGGTCCGTAGAGCTGCTCACCGAAAGCATAAAAAAGAGTATGTATGTCGATAGAATTTTCACGGACGAAATCATCAGTAAGATCCGCTGTTGTGTCGGTTGAAATTAGATATTGACGCATAAAATCCTCCTTGTTTTGTAACATAAAAATGCTTGCAATATTTTATATTCATATATATAATATCACTATATAGGTGAATGTGTAAATTAAAAATATTTTCATTTATCCTATTGACACATTTGTCAAATGATGATAAGATACAAAAGATGTGAATTTTAATGAAGCAGAGTGTCCACTCTCACCTTAGCGCAAGGGCGACTCGGGTTTATACTTTATAAATATATGACTTATAACAGGTCTTTATTTTGTGATGTATGTGGATGGCTGCTGCTATCCACTTTTTTTATGGAGGTGCACTGTTATTAGCGATTTAATGATTAACGAACAAATCAGGGACAAAGAAATCCGATTAATCGGAGCTGACGGAGAACAGCTTGGAATTATGTCAGCAAAGGATGCCATGAAACTTGCAAGAGAGGCTGATGTTGATCTTGTTAAGATTGCACCATCTGCAACGCCACCTGTATGTAAGCTGATTGATTATGGTAAATATAAGTACGAATTAATCAGAAAAGAGAAAGAAGCTAAGAAGAAACAGAAGACAATAGAGACGAAGGAAGTAAGACTTTCTCCAAATATTGATGTCAATGATCTTAATACAAAGAGCAACGCTGCAAGAAAGTTCCTTGAGAAGGGTAACAAAGTAAAAGTTACATTGAGATTCAGAGGACGTGAGATGGCTCATGTAGAGAGCAGCAAACACATTCTTACAGATTTCGCTGAGAAGCTAAGTGATATAGCCGTTGTTGAAAAGGCTCCTAAGATGGAAGGCAGGAGCATGATGATGTTTTTAACTGAAAAACGTTAAAATATAAATACTACATGTTAAAAATTCAGGAGGTTTATTATGCCAAAGGTAAAAACAAAAAGAGCCGCTGCAAAGCGTTTTAAAGTAACTGGTACAGGTAAGTTAAAGAGAATGAAAGCTTATAAGAGCCACATTCTTACAAAGAAGACAACAAAGAGAAAGAGAAATTTAAGACACGCAGCAATGACTGATGCAACTAATGTTAAGACAATGAAGAAGATTATGCCTTATCTTTAATCAGATAAACGGTATAGAAGGAGGAATATAAAATGGCAAGAATTAAAGGCGGAATGAACGCAAAGAAAAAGCACAACAGAGTTTTAAAGCTCGCTAAAGGTTATAGAGGTGCAAGATCAAAGCAGTATAGAGTAGCTAAGCAGTCTGTTATGAGAGCTCTCACAGAGTCTTATAAGGGCAGAAAGCAGAAGAAGAGACAGTTCAGACAGTTATGGATTGCAAGAATCAATGCTGCTGCAAGAATCAATGGTTTATCATACAGCAAATTTATGTATGGTTTAAAGCTTGCTAATGTTGACCTTAACAGAAAAGTATTGTCAGAGATGGCTGTAAATGATGCAGAAGGATTTGCAAAGCTTGCTGAGTTAGCAAAGTCTAAGGTTGCTTAATTATATATTAAGTTGTAAGTTGAAGGGGCTGTCGCTTTAACGGTTATATATCGTTGAAGCGGGCCTCTTTTAAGTTTGTGAAATAAATGTGAAAAATGATATATACACTGTTCATATGTTGAAAGATATGTTATTATCTACTAGATTGGTTTTTGATTAAAGAGACCTTTCACGATTATGAAAGTGTGGGATGAGTGAATATGAAAAAGAATATTTTAAAGAAGATAAGTATTGGTTTGCTGTCAGCAGCTATGATGGTTTCCATGACAGCATGTAATACAAAGATTAAAGTTACTTATGATTATAAAGCGGAAGATTATGTTACGCTTGGAGAATATAAGGGCATAGAGGTAAGCGTTGATGCTGATGCAATAGAGAACAATCTTATCAATACAAGAATACAGAATGATCTTGAGAGCAATACAACATATGTTGAAACAACAAGAGCTGCCCAGGCTGATGATAAAGTTACAATTGATTTTAAGGGCTCAATCGGTGGTGAGCAGGTATCCGGTTTCAGTGATAATGATTACTCTATTGTACTTGGAAAAGATACATTCACGGTTGAAGGGTTTGTTGATGAACTTTACGGAGTAAAGAGCGGTGATGTCAAGGTTGTTACACTTACAGTTCCAGAAGATTTCAGCGATGCACCTGAGTATGCAGGACGTAAGATTGTATTTGAGATTACAGTAAAAACAGTTGCACAGCCTAATGTACCTATGATTACAGATACTTATGCAAAAGAATATTACAATTATGATACAGTTGCTGAATACAGAGAGAGTATCAAGAATGAGATTCAGGATACTATTGATGAAAAGGTAACTGAAGCAAAGAAACAAGCTGTTCTTACAAAGCTTCAGGAAAGATGTACAATCAAAGGTTATCCGGAGGATTATCTTGCAACAAAGACAAGTGATTATGAACAGTCAATTAAGTTTTATTCAATGATGCAGGGAATAACAGTTGATGAGTACTGCCAGAAGACATTTAATATGAGCTTTGATGATTATGTTAAAAAGGCTGTTGCCCAAGAGATGATTTTACAGGCGATTGCCGATAAGGAAAATATATCAATTAAAGATTATGATTACAAAGGGGAGCTTCCTCAGTTTGCAAAAGACAGAGGATATTCTGATAAAGATTCATTTGTTGAGAAGTATGGTAAAGATAAGATTGTTAAGAATATGATTATTCAGAAAGCACAGGATATCGTAATGGATAATGCTGTATATAAGTAGGCATCTGCCAGCAAGGCATTGGCTGTCTGCATAAAATAATCCACAGACATAAACGAAGATGTTTATGGTCTGTGGATTTTTGCATGTTTTTTATTTGTTTTGTGGATTAGTGTGTTCCTGTAGAACCAAAACCGCCTTCGCCGCGGACAGAATCTTCTAATGAATCAGCTTCTGTAAAATCGGCAGTTATAAAAGGTGCAAGTACAAGCTGTGCGATACGTTCACCTTTTGATACAGTAACGGCTTCGCCAGAGTGATTATATAAAGCAACCATGATTTCACCACGGTAATCGGAATCAATTACCCCTACTTTATTTGCCGGAGCAAGTCCACGTTTACAAGCCATTCCGCTTCTTGCATAAATAAGACCGACAAGGCCTGTTGGAATCTCAAGTGCAATTCCTGTGTGTATAAATTCGGTGCAGCCGGGATTTATAGTTATATCTTTATCCATGCATGCATAAAGGTCGGCACCAGCGGCAAACTCAGTTCCATAAGCTGGAATAATGGCATCTTCTCTTAACTTTTTTAATCTTACAGTCTGTTTCATTTTAATAGTCTCCATTCTTAAAAATAATAAAGGTTTATTTATCAAAGTCATATAAAATGACATTGCCGCTTTTCAATGATTCGTTTACAAGGATTGTACGCTGGTTTTCAGAGCCTTTGAATTTGAGATTGAGATTTTTAAGCTCTTCAACAAAGCGTCCGTCAACAAGAACATCAATATAACTTAGCAGTTCATTGGTTTCTTTCCATCTTTTACACATGTTTTCTATGATATCTTTATCAAATAAAAACCCGGTAAAACACCATATATCTTTTTGTGGCAGGACTTCACGTACCTGTCTTACAAGAGGAAGAAGACCTTTCTGGTTACTGTATTCAAATGGTTCACCGCCAAGAAGTGTAAGCCCCTGTATATAATCCGGTTTCAAAGATTCGATAATAGAATCAATTGTATCCTGTGTAAATGGTTTCCCATAATTAAAATCCCATGCGATTTCATTGAAACATCCGGGACAGTGATGGCTGCATCCGCTTACAAAAAGAGATGTGCGTACTCCCGGACCATTGGCTACATCACAATATTTGATTTCTGCATAGTTCATTATGATCAGTCTCCAATCTTACGTTAATTAACACTGCATATTATAACAGAAAAAAAGTATGTTGAATAGGCTTAAAAAATCTGTAAAAATATATATAAATATCTATAGTTCAGTGGAAAAATACAGAATATATGTTAAAATAATAACAACATAAATAAGACGTTTATATGAAAGGAAGACAGCATTATGATAGAGATTAATTTTGACAAACTTTACAGATATCCAAGGATTGCAGAACCGTGTACAATATGTATTCCGGTAGAAAAAGGAAAAATATATTCTAAAGATAATGTATGCGTTATGCAGGATGGAAAACCGGTTCCTACACAGGCAAAGGTTACATCAAGATATGATGACACATCAATAAGGTATCTTTTTGTAAGGTTTATAGCTGATCTGCCGGCAAATAAGGGCACAAAAGTATATTGTGAACTTGATTGCAAAGATGTCAATGATAATCCGGACATTTTATGTACTGAGAGTAGTACAGGAATAGAAGTTGATACGGGTGCGTTAAAGTTTAAGGTTGAAGATTATGCCTCATACATTTTTAAGGAAGTTAATGATGGAAATAAGATATATACAAATGAAAATTTTGTCGGCCCATATCTTAAAGAAGCTGATGGAACAAGTTATGATATAGAACTTGAAGAATGGAATATAATAGAGTGCGGTCAGGTGTGTGTGTCTTTGTGTACAAAAGGCGTAAATGTATCAAAAGATAAAGATAAAAAGATAAAGTTTGAGATAAGAATTAATGCATATGCCGGAAAACCGTGGGTTGAACTTTCATACAGAATTATAAACACAAGCATGGAAGAACTTGATATAGCATCACTTGTATTTTATGCAAAAGCTGATTCTTCAAGCCGCCTTAGTGATATTATGAAACCTATGAATTTTGATGAGAAGCCGGATTCTACAGGATGTGGCGATATAATGACAGATAATACAAGCTGTACCGGACCTGTTTTTCATACAAGGGGAACGCATGAACTTGAACTTTTTGATGAGAAAGCACCTGTTTTGGATGTAAGGACGATGGTGGGAAGCTCTAATTATAGGACAGATTTTTATATAGGAAAAAATGGAGAAGAAGTAAACCGCCATATAGATGCACATTATCTTATGAAAGAGGCAAATGAGCATTTTGCGGAAGTTTTGTATGGTACATTTTTTGCTGACAGGACAGATGCTAAAGGTGGACTCTGCATAACTGTATATCAGGCACAGCAAAATTACCCAAAGGCAGTAAAGTCAGACAGTGAAGGTATTGCTGTTATGCTTGTTCCGGAGGGAGAAGATAAGGTTATCATGCAGCCGGGAATGGCAAGAACACAGAAAATGCTTATGCATTTTCATGCTGCAGATGAGAAGATTCTTGAAATTGATAACAGAAGTCTTATTTACCAGATGCCTGACAGACCATATATTTCTCCTGAGGTGTTTAAAAATGCCGGAGTTATGCCGGATATTTTCCCTGATAAGTTAAATGATGATGTTGAGATGTTTCTTATAGGAAGAGCTGACGAACATGCAAGATGTTATGGCATGCTTAACTGGGGCGATACATGGGATTCTAATTATACACAGCAGGGAAGAGGCAACGGAAAGACAGTGTGGAGTAATAATGAATATGATTATCCACATTCATGTGCGTTGGAGTATGCAAGAACCGGTGTGAGACGTTTCCTTGACTATCTTCTTGTTTCAACAGAGCATCAGATGGATGTAGATGTGTGCCATTACAGTGATAATCCGTTACGAATCGGCGGTCAGTGGGAACATACGGCAGGACATTGCAAGAATGGTATTATGGTGTGTTCGCATGAGTGGGTTGAAGGTCTTATTGATTATTATCATTTTACAGGCGACGAAAGAGCATTAACTACGGCTGTTGGAATTGGAAATAATATATTAAAGCTTCTTGATACACCAATGTATGCTGTTCCGGGTGAGGCAAATGCAAGAGAAACAGGATGGGCACTAAGAGCACTGACGGCATTATATGTTGAGACTGGTGAATCAAAGTGGATTGACAAATGTGAATGGATTGTTGACAGCTTTAAGAAATGGGAAGAAGAATATGGCTACTGGCTTGCACCATATACAGACAATACAACAATACGTGTAGGATTTATGATTTCTGTTGCGATTGGCAGTGTTATGAGATATTACAGAGTATTTCCACGTGAAGATATCAAAGATATGATAATCCGTGCTGTTGATGATCTTATTGAAAACTGTATGCTTGGATGTGGAGTATTTTATTATAAAGAACTTCCGAGTCTGCAAAGACTTGGTAATAATACGCTTTTGCTTGAATCTCTTGCAATAGCTTATGAACTCACAGGAGATGTGAAGTATCTTAAACCAGGAATAAAGACATTCGACAAAACAATTGATTCAAAGGCAGCAACGACAAACGGTGCCAAGAAAATTGTTGATGATGCAGTGATATGTGCCGGTGCAAGCACAAAGGGATTTGCTCAGAGTTTTATCCCTGTTATTACATATTACAATGCATTGTCAGAAAATGGATTGTATTAATCCGCCATGTCTTGCAAAGACCAAAAAACCGTAGTAATATTAAAATATTGATTATATGGTAATGCACTATATGTGCCGGAATGGAGGATAATATGAGAATAGGTATAAGAGCTCATGATGTAAAATATGCACCGCTTGATGAACTGATTCCAAATATACATAATCAGGGATTTCATTGCATGCATATAGCACTAAGCAAGTCAATTAAGGAATTTAAGCCGGAGATAAGCACAATGACACCTGGACTTGCAATGTATATCAAGGAATTGTGTGCTGAAAATAAAGTTGATGTGGCTGTGCTTGGCTGTTATCTTAATTTATGCAACCCTAATCCGGAGCAGCATAAAAAGATAGTAGAAAAATACAAGGCACATATAAGATTTGCAAGTATTTTAGGCTGTGGAGTTGTTGGAACAGAGACTGGTGCCGTTAACGAAGAATACAAGTACGAACCGGCAAATCATTCTGAGGAGGCACTTGAGACATTTATAGAAAATCTGAGACCTATAGTAAAATATGCAGAGCAGTTTGGTGTTATATTTGCAATTGAACCGGTGTGGAAGCATATTGTATACACAGTTGAGAGAGCAAGAAAAGTTCTGGATGCTATTGATTCACCTAATCTTCAGATTATATTTGATCCTGTAAATCTTCTTTGTGTTGATAATATCGATAAACAGGATGAGATTATTGAAAAGGCATTTGAACTTCTCGGAGATGATATAGCTGTAGTCCACTGCAAGGATTATGTCGTTGAGGGCAATGAGTTAAAGTCTATTGCTGCCGGAACAGGAAGCCTTAATTATCCGCTTCTCTTAAAGAAGGTAAAAGAATACAAGCCATATGTTCACTGTACGCTTGAAAATACGGTGCCTGAAAATGCTGTCGCAACAAGAGAATTTATGGAAAGAACATACGCTGAAGTATGAATTTAATATTCAGATATATGAAACCCCACTTCCCACGCATGGTAGTGGGGTTTATGGTTAAATTTTCTGGAACAGTAATGGATCTGCTGCTTCCGTGGATACTTGCATATATTATTGATGAAGTTGTGCCTGAGGCAGATATTGCGAGAGTTGTACAGTGGGGACTTGTTATGGTTGTCTGTGCATTTATTGCGGTACTCGGCAATGTGACAGCAAACAGAATGGCTTCATCAGTTGCGAGGGATTCAATGCGTGTTTTAAGAAATGATACATTTACGGCAATTATGAATCTTTCGTGCGGACAGGTTGACAACTTCTCTCAGAGCACACTTATATCACGAATGACAAGTGATACATATAATATTCATCAGATTATGAATTCTATGCAGAGAATGGGTGTGCGTGCACCAATTCTTCTTATTGGCGGGATTATTGTTACTATGACACTTGATCCGGTGCTTTCGGCAATACTTGCATCAACACTTCCATTTCTTGCAATAGTAGTCATATATGTTGCTAAAAAAGGCATTCCTCTTTATAACACGCATCAGAAGGCAAGTGATGTCATGATAGGCCGTGTGCGTGAAAGTATTACAGGAATACGAGTTATCAAGGCACTTTCAAAAGGTGATTATGAGCGTGAGAGATTTGAAAATATCAATCTGGATGTTGTTGAAAAGGAGAAAAAAGCGGGTATAACAATGGCACTTACCAATCCGGTTATGAATTTCCTTCTTAATGTTGGCTGGGTAATGATTATATTTGTTGGGGCAGTCCGTGTAAATGCCGGACTTACAGCACCTGGTAAAATTATTGCATTTCTTACATATTTTACAATAATCCTTAATGCCATGCTTTCAATAACACGTCTTTTCGTTATGTTTTCAAGAGCCGGTTCATCTGCCGAAAGAATAGAAGAAATATTACAAGCCCGGTCTGACATTAAGAATCAGGATGCTAATGATAATAAAAGCTGTGATGAGAGCCTTCCGTATATTGTTTTTGATAATGTGAGTTTCTCATATAATGGAAACGTTGATAACCTTTCTGATATTTCATTTTCACTGGAAAAAGGCCAGAAGCTTGGAATTATTGGTGCAACAGGCTCTGGAAAGACAACAATTATCAATCTTTTAATGAGATTTTATGATGTCTCATCAGGAAAGATATTCATTGATGGAAAAGATATTCGTGATTATGATGTGGGTGTTCTGCGTGAGAAATTCGGTGCTGTATTTCAGAATGACATTATATTTGAAGACAGTGTTTCGGAAAATATAAAACTTGGAAGAAATATAACTGACGAGAATATGAAAAAAGCAGCAAAAGCATCATGTATTGATTCACATATAAGCCAGATGGATGAAGGATACGATTCATTTCTTGCAATAAGAGGAAATAACCTTAGTGGTGGACAGAAACAGAGAATGTTAATTTCGCGTGCGATTGCGGGAAATCCCGAGATTCTTGTGCTTGATGATTCTTCAAGTGCACTGGATTACAAGACTGATGCAGCAATACGAAAAAATATTGATGAAATGGGAAAAAACACAACTACAATTATAGTGGCACAAAGAGTAAGTTCAGTGCTTGACTGTGATAAGATAATTGTTATAGATGAAGGCAGGATTGCAGCATGCGGAAATCATGATAAGCTTCTTAAAACATGTGCAATTTATGCAAGAATAAGCAGTCTTCAGAGCGGAATAACACAGTAAAGGAGAAAGTGTTATCATGGCAAAAACAGGTGCAGATATGTTCCGTATGGGACCAAAGATTGCAAAGGGAACAAGTGCGGAAGAGATATATAAAAACAGCAGAAGTATCAATAAAAAGGGTACTATTTTGAGGCTGTCAAAATATCTTATGAGATATAAATATCTCATGGCAGCAGCGTTATTTTTATCAATTGCGGGTAATGTTTTTGCACTTATCGGACCAAAGCTTTCAGGTCAGGCGATTGATGCAATAACCGGTACCGGCCAGGTGGATTTTAAAAAAGTCACGCATTACTGTATTCTGATGGCAATATTTTATATTGCATCTTCAGTAATGTCGTATATACTTTCTGTCCTTATGATACATATAACACAGAAATGTGTTTACCAGATGAGAAAAGATGTCTATGACAGCCTTATGAAACTTCCGGTATCATATTTTGATAAACATCAGACGGGTGAGATATTAAGCAGAATTTCTTATGATATAGATACAGTAAATACATCGCTTTCAACTGACCTTGTGCAGATACTCACGAGTGTTATAACGGTTGTCGGCTCGTTCTTTATGATGCTTTCGATATCTCCGATGCTGATACTTATATTTGTTGTAACAATACCTTTGTCATTTCTTATAACAAAGTTTATTACAGGAAAAACAAGACCATTGTTTCGGGAGCGTTCAGCAGCACTTGGACGTCTCAACGGATTTGTTGAAGAGATGATAGGCGGGCATAAGACAATAAAAGCATATCACAGGGAAGAAAATACTATTAACAAGTTCAAAGAAAATAATGATGATGCCGTAAAATGTTATTATGAGGCAGAGTATTTCGGAAGCATGACAGGTCCGTGTGTTAATTTTGTTAATAATCTTTCGCTTGCATGCATATCTGTCTTTGGTGCTGTATTATACATCGGAGCTAAGATTTCAATTGGCGATATTTCTTCGTTTGTACTTTATTCGAGAAAATTTTCAGGTCCTATCAATGAGGCAGCAAATGTACTGAATGAATTCCAGTCTGCAATTGCAGCGGCAGAAAGGGTGTTCAGGCTTATTGATGAACCGAAAGAGCCTGTAGATAAGCCTGATGCAGTCAGCCTTAGTAATGTAGAAGGAAAAGTTGATTTTGATAATGTAAGCTTTGGGTATGTAAGAGATAAGATGATACTTAAAGATATAAGTCTGTCAGCAAAACCCGGACAGGTAATAGCAATAGTAGGTGAAACAGGAGCCGGAAAGACAACAATAATTAATCTTCTTATGCGTTTTTATGATATTGCCAGCGGCAAGATAAGCATTGATGATAAAAACTACAGGGATTATAAAATGTCGGATTTAAGGAAATCTTTTGCAATGGTTTTACAGGATACATGGCTGTTTAACGGAACGGTGTACGAAAATATTGCATATGGTAATGAACATGCTACAAGGCAGCAGGTTATAGAAGCAGCTAAAGCAGCAAAGATTCACAGATATATTGAAAGTCTGCCTGATGGTTATGATACTGTGCTTACTGAAAATGCAACAAATATTTCAAAAGGACAGAAACAACTGCTTACGATTGCGAGAGCAATGCTTCTTGATTCGTCAATGCTCATACTTGATGAGGCGACGTCAAATGTTGATATAGTAACAGAGGCGGATATATCCGGTGCAATGGTCAAACTTATGAAAAATAAAACATGCTTTGTCATTGCACACAGACTGTCTACAATACAGAATGCAGACAGGATTCTTGTGGTAAAAGACGGCAATATTGTAGAGCAGGGAACACATCAGGAACTGCTTGATAAAAAACAGTTTTATTACAGTATGTATAATGCTCAGTTTTCGTGAAAAACAAGGGATTATACAGTAATTGACTACTTGTATTTTCAGATGGTAGAATATATAATTAATATTAAAACTAGAAAGAGACACAGCTGGAGCTGATGATGAAGCGGAGGTAATGGTATGCCGGAAAAGATTGTACTTGAACAGGATAAGAATATTAAAACAAAAGAAGTTGAGAGACCGGTGGATACTCCTGCGGATTTCACAAGCCCGGAGGTGCTTTATCAGGATTTAATCACAGAGATTAAAAAATATCATCCGTCATCGGATTTATCTGATATTGAGAAAGCATATAAGGTCGCTTACAAGGCACATGAAGGACAGAAGAGAAAGTCGGGTGAGCCATATATAATTCATCCTCTTTGTGTTGCAATTATACTTGCAGAACTTGAGCTTGATAAGGAGTCGATTATAGCGGGTCTTCTGCATGATGTAGTTGAAGATACAGTTATGACAAGTGAAGATGTAGAAAAAGAATTCGGCTCAGAAGTTGCACTTCTTGTTGATGGTGTTACAAAGCTTACACAGCTCAACTATGAGCATGATAAAATAGAAGTCCAGGCAGAGAATCTTCGTAAGATGTTTCTTGCTATGGCAAAAGATATCCGTGTAATTATGATAAAGCTTGCCGATAGACTTCACAATATGAGAACAATGCAATACCAGTCACCGGCTAAGCAGATTGAAAAGTCAAGAGAGACTATGGAAATATACGCTCCTATTGCACACAGGCTCGGTATTTCAAAGATTAAGGTTGAACTTGACGACCTTTCAATGAAATATCTTATGCCTGATGTATACAACGATCTTGTTGAGCAGGTAAATCTCAATAGACCCGGCAGGGAAGCATTTATCAAGAGCATTATAAAAGAAGTCGGAATGCACATAAGCAATGCCGGAATAGAGGCAGAGATTGACGGAAGAGTAAAGCACTTCTTTTCTATTTACAGAAAGATGGTCAACCAGAATAAGACACTTGACCAGATTTATGATATTTTTGCCGTAAGAATCAAGGTTGACACAGTAAAGGACTGTTATGCCGCACTCGGTGTAATACATGAGATGTATAAGCCAATTCCGGGACGTTTCAAGGATTATATAGCAATGCCTAAGCCTAATATGTATCAGTCGCTTCATACAACATTGATTGCTTCTAACGGACAGCCGTTTGAGGTGCAGATTCGTACTTATGAGATGCACAGAACTGCTGAGTATGGTATTGCGGCACACTGGAAATATAAAGAAGGTAAGAGCGGTGCACCTTCCAATGAAGAGGCAAAGCTTAGCTGGCTTCGCCAGATGCTTGAATGGCAGACAGAGATGTCTGATAACAAAGAATTTCTTTCTTCGATTAAGAGTGATTTGAATCTTTTTTCAGATAATATATATTGTTTTACACCTACAGGTGATGTCAAGAATCTTCCTGCCGGTTCATGTCCTGTTGATTTTGCATACAGCATTCACAGTGCAGTCGGCAATAAGATGGTAGGTGCAAGAGTCAACGGCAAACTTGTAACTATAGATTATGAATTAAAGAGCGGTGACAGAGTTGAGATTATCACATCGCAGAATTCAAAAGGACCGAGCCGTGACTGGCTTAATATTGTCAAGAGCACGCAGGCAAGAAACAAGATTAATCAATGGTTTAAGCAGGAGTTAAAAGAAGATAATATTTTAAAGGGCAAGGAGCTTATAACTAATTACTGTAAGACAAAAGGCATTGTTCTTTCTGATATTATGAAACCTGAAAATCAGGAAAAGACACTTAACAAGTATGGCTTTAAAGACTGGAATTCACTTCTGGCATCTGTCGGACATGGCGGATTAAAGGAAGGTCAGGTTGTCAATAAGCTTGTTGAGGAAAATGAAAAACGCAAGAAAGCCGAAGTTACTGATAATGATGTACTGGAAGGCATTGTACAGCAGGAAGCAAAGAATAAAGATAAATATAAAAAAACACGTGGCGGTATAGTAGTCAAAGGCATACATGATGTAGCCGTAAGATTTTCAAAGTGCTGCAATCCGGTGCCGGGTGATGAGATTGTCGGATTTGTAACAAGAGGAAGAGGTGTTACAATACATCGTACAGACTGTGTAAATGTTATTAATTTTCCTGAAAATGAGAGAGAACGTCTCATTGAGGCTGAATGGGAGCAGGTTGATTCATCTGCTGATAAATACAGCACTGAGATTAATATTTTTGCAGCTAACAGAACCGGACTTATTGTAGATATATCAAGAATATTTACAGAAGCTAACATAGATGTTAAATTTATGAACAGCCGTGTTAATAAGAAAGGTATTGCAACAATTAATCTTGGATTTGACATACATGGAAAAGATGAGCTTAACAGGCTTGTAGAAAAGCTTAGAAATATCGAAGGCGTTACAGATATAGCAAGAACAGCAGGCTGATTAAGAACTGGAGAAATAATATGAATATAAAAATGGATTATACGGTAATACCGGGAGTTTCAACAAACTGTTATCTCCTGATAAACAAAGATACAGACGAAGCAGTTATAATTGACCCGGCTGGCAATGAGCCACAGATTAGTGCTTTGATTGAAAAAAACAAATGTCGTCCATGTGCAATACTTATAACTCATGGCCATTATGACCATATAGGTGCAGCAAGGCAGCTTGCCGTTAAATATGGAATAAAAGTGTACGCGGGTGAGCATGAAAAGGAACTTCTGGCAGATGCATACAAGAATCTTTCGGCTCATATGGGAGCTAAGATAACACTTGAGGCAGATGTCTGGATTAAAGATAAACAACATATTAATCCAGCCGGAATAGATATAGAAGTAATCCATACGCCGGGACATACATCAGGCGGTGTGTCATATTATGTTAAAGATGCATCTGTGCTTTTTTCAGGTGATACTTTGTTTGCTGAATCAGTTGGAAGGACAGATTTTGCAACGGGAAGTTTTTCAGATATTGTTTCAAGCATAAAAGATAAATTGTTTTTACTGCCTGATGATACAGTTGTATTTCCGGGGCATGGTGAGAGCACATCAATTGCCCATGAAAAGAAATATAATCCATATTGCCAGTAAAATATCTGTCTGGCTGCAATATAAAAAATTAATAACAGAAATGAGAAAAATATGATTTATGTAGATTTGCGGAATTCTGATTTTTATGATGATGCACAAGTGCTTATAAAGTCGTTTTATCCTAGAATGCAGACATCGCTCTTAAAAGACGACTCCCGGCTTACGGATGAGGATACGGTTATATATGCAGATACTTCAATGTGTGAAGGCGTTTCAAAGAAAGAGGCACATGACAGATTTAAGAAAAATCTGTATTTAAAGCTTCAGGGTGATACGGGAAAAAATCTCCCCTGGGGATATCTTACAGGTGTAAGACCAAGTAAAATTGCATATTCAATGTTAGAAGCTGGTAATTCTGATGAGGAGATCATGTCAGAATTTGAAGAAAAGCATTTTGTGTCTCATGATAAAGCAGAACTTGCAATGCAGGTCGCAAAGACAGAGAAAAAGATTCTTGAAGACATTGATTATACAAATGGTTACAGTATTTACATAGGAATTCCGTTTTGCCCGACAACATGTCTGTATTGTTCATTTACATCGTATTCACTTGCAGCTAACAGATCCAAAGTTGATTTGTATCTTGATGCACTTGTCAAAGAAATGAGATTTGTTGCGGACAGAATGAAAGGCAGACGTCTCGATACAGTATATTTTGGAGGCGGAACGCCGACCACGCTTGAACCTGAACAGCTTGACAGGCTGCTTAATGAGCTTGAAGCAGACTTTGACATGAGTACCGTAAAAGAGCTGACTGTAGAGGCGGGAAGACCTGACAGTGTGACGGTACAGAAGCTTGAAGTGTTAAAAAAACATGGTGTTGACAGGATTTCTATAAATCCGCAGACGATGAATGACAAGACTCTTGAAATTATCGGAAGAAGACATAGTGCCACGCAGGTTGAGGAAGCATTTAAACTTGCAAGAAGCGTTGGCTTTGATAATATTAATATGGATATTATTCTTGGACTTCCGGGTGAAGAAATTAATGAACTGCGGTATACACTTGACAAAATAAAAGAGTTAAAGCCGGAGAGTCTGACTGTTCATTCGCTTGCGATAAAGAGGGCAGCCGCACTCAATATATGGCGTGAAAAATATGAAGACCTGAAGTTTGAAAACAGCGATGAAACTGTGAGTCTTGCACAAAAGTATGCCGGTGATATCGGCTGTATGCCATATTATATGTATCGTCAGAAAAATATGGCAGGAAATCTTGAAAATGTAGGTTATTCTGTTCCTGGAAAAGAATGTATTTATAATATTCTTATTATGGAGGAAAAACAGACAATAATAGCCATGGGTGCAGGTGCATCAACAAAAGCTGTATTTGATGCGGATCAACCGAATCCGCGGATAGAGCGTGTCGAGAATGTAAAAGACCTGACAAGCTATATTTCAAGAATTGATGAAATGATTGAAAGAAAAAGATTATTTTTTGACAATAATATGTTATAATTAAATAACATGTTATAATAAATAATAATTATGTTATTTACAGGAGGAAAGTTAGTAATGGCTGAAGCAATGGTAGGCTTAAAAAGAACACATAGATGTACGGAGGTATCAGCTGCCAATGTAGGCGAGACTGTAACAGTTATGGGCTGGGTTCAGACAAGAAGAAATCTTGGCTCGCTTATATTTGTGGATTTGAGGGACAGAAGCGGCCTTTTGCAGATTGTATTTGATGAAAATTCAGTTGGAAAAGAAGGATTTGATAAAGCATATACACTTAGAAATGAATATGTTATAGCTGTAGTCGGAAAGGTTGAGAAGCGTTCAGGTGCAGTAAATGAAAATCTTAAAACAGGTGATATAGAAGTTGTTGCATCACAGCTCCGAATTCTTTCAGAATCAGAGACACCACCATTTCCAATCGAAGCTAATATCAATACGAAGGAAGATTTGAGATTAAAGTACAGATGTCTGGATTTAAGAAGACCAGATATCCAGTCAAATATTATTATGAGAAGCAAGGTTGCCACGCTTACAAGAGCATTCCTTGCCAATGAAGGATTCCTTGAGATAGAGACACCAATGCTTACAAAGAGTACACCGGAAGGAGCAAGAGATTATCTTGTACCTAGCCGTATTCATCCTGGTAAGTTCTATGCACTTCCGCAGTCACCACAGCTTTTTAAGCAGATGCTCATGTGTTCAGGTTATGACAGATATATGCAGATTGCAAGATGTTTCCGTGATGAGGATTTACGTGCAGACAGACAGCCTGAATTTACACAGATAGATATGGAGCTTTCTTTTGTTGATGTAGATGATGTTATTGATGTAAATGAAAGACTTCTTGCACATCTTTTTAAAGAGGTTCTTGGAGTTGAAGTTAAGCTTCCAATCCAGAGAATGACATGGCAGGAGGCCATGGACAGATTCGGTTCAGATAAGCCTGATTTGAGATTTGGCATGGAACTCAAAAATGTTACAGATATAGTTAAGAACTGTGGATTTGGAGTATTTACAGGAGCTATTGAAAATGGCGGTTCAGTACGTGGTATTAATGTTAAGGGTCAGGGTGCAATGCCTCGTAAAAAGATTGATGCACTTGTTGATTTTGCAAAGGGTTATGGTGCAAAAGGACTTGCCTATATTGCTATTCATGAAGATGGAACAGTTAAATCATCATTTGCGAAGTTTATGACAGAAGAAGAAATGCAGTCACTTATCAAGGCAATGGATGGAGAAAATGGTGATTTACTTCTCTTTGCGGCAGATAAGAATAAGATTGTATGGAATGTTCTTGGTGCACTCAGAGTTGAACTTGCAGACCAGCTTGGACTTCTTGACAAGAATGAATTCAGATTCTTATGGGTAACAGAATTTCCTCAGTTTGAATGGTCTGATGAAGAGAACAGATTTGTGGCAATGCATCATCCGTTTACAATGCCTATGGATGAAGATCTTGATATGCTTGAGACTAACCCTGGTGCAGTACGTGCAAAGGCATATGATATTGTACTTAACGGTACAGAAATCGGTGGTGGTTCAGTAAGAATTCATCAGGCAGATGTACAGCAGAGAATGTTTAATGCACTTGGGTTTACAAATGAAGCGGCATATGAAAAGTTCGGATTCCTTCTTGATGCGTTTAAGTATGGTGTACCACCACACGCAGGTCTTGCATATGGTCTTGACAGACTTGTAATGATTATGGCAAAGAGAGACAGCATCCGTGATGTAATAGCATTTCCAAAGGTTAAAGATGCATCATGTCTTCTTACAAATGCACCTGATGTGGTTGATGAGAAACAGTTAAGGGAACTTTCAATAAATATAGATGTTGAAGAAGACGATAAATAAAAAGAGATACTAAAAGTGCTGTGTTGCTGTTGCAAAAGGAAAGAGCATTAGAAAGAGGTATACGTGTATGGGAGATTTTGAAGAAAAAAATCAGGAAAGCGAAAATTTAATAACAGACGTATCATCAGAAGAAACAGCTAATGAGAATTACAACAATGACATCGACGTGATTGACGCAGAGACCGCTGTTGAACAGTATGATGAGTCAGGTAATGATGTAAATGTTAGCGATGATGTTATATCTGAAGATGTTCAGTCAGATGAGTCTGAATCATCTCAATCTTCTGAACCAGAAGATAATATTGATGATGATATTTTGCAGGATGATTTAACAGAAGACAGTAGTAATGATTTAACTGTTGACAGTAACGATGTCATGCAGGATTTATTTGCAGAAAATGATTTGCAGTCTGAAGAAGATAATAAAACTTCTGGCGGCAGGAAAAAGAAGAGAAAAAACAAGAATAACAAAAAAGCAAAAACAGAAAGCAAAAAAACAGAAGATTTAATGAAAAATCTTGGAAAATTCAAGCTTTCGACTGGCTTTAAAAATGGAATATCCATAAAGTTTAAGCTTATTAGTGCATTTATAATTCCGGTACTTCTTATAGTGCTTCTTGGTGTGGTTTCGTATGAGACAGCAGCAAATGCCATAAAGTCAAGCTTCATGGAAACTTCAGTGTCAACGATACAGAAAACAGCAGATTATTATACTTTGATGTTTTCTAATATTAAGGCACTTGCAAATGATTTTGCTAATAATGCCGATGTTAGATCGTATTATTCAGGTTCGCTTGCATCAGACCCGCTTAATGAGAAAAATGTTTATGATAATCTCAATACTAATCTGTCATCTACAGCACTTGGAAATAAGGCTGTAAAGGCGGTATATGTAATTGGTAAAAACGGAAAGAATATTTTTACAAGTGCCACATCAATGAATCCTACTGGTGAGTATAACAGTGTTAAGGCGGCATCAGAAGGACAGACAATTGATAAAAATAAATCAGCATGGTTTACATCAAGAGATTACCTCGACCAAAAGGGTGCAAAAGATTATTCTGTAAGCTTTGGACGTCAGCTTTCCGGTAATTCAGGAAAGGGTGTAGGTTACATATTCTATGATTTAAAGTCGGATTATGTATCAGATACACTTAAAGATATTGATCTTGGTAAGAACAGCATGGTACTTCTTATTGCTCCGGATGGCGGTGAGATAGGTGCAACGGATAATGCAGACAGTAATGCAAAGTATATATCTGACAAAGAGTTTTATGAGACAGCTGTTAATGGTGAGGAAAAGAGCGGAAGCAAGTTTGTTAAATATAACGGGAAACGCCAGCTTTTCGTATATAGCGTGACAGATGACGGATTTATGGTATGTGCAATGATTCCTCAGAGTACAATTCTTGCACAGGCAAATACAATAAAATATGTTTCTGTAGGTGTTGTTATTGCATCAATTATAATTGCAATTATAATTGCCGGTTTCCTTTCTACAAATATTATCAAGGCAATCAAGCATATTATGGATAGGCTTGAAAAAGCTGCGGCTGGTGACCTTACAATAAATGTTGATGTTAAGGGGCATGATGAATTTGCAATACTCGGAAAGAGTACAAACGGCATGATTAGCAACGTAAAGAGTCTTATTGAACAGACAAAGAATATATCGGGCATGGTTGATAATTCCGTTGAAACCGTTGCACAGAATGCACAGCAGCTTCTTGATGATACACAAAAGATTACTGTTGCAATTCAGGAAATTGAACATGGTGTTGTCCAACAGGCAGAAGATTCTGAGGATTGTTTAAGACAGATGGATAATCTTTCAGATAAGATTAATCTTGTATCTGATAATTCAGACAAGATTGCACGCATTGCAGATGATACATCAAAAATCGTTGAAAGCGGAATGACATCAATACAGGAACTTAAAGGCAATGCGGAAAGTACAGTTCAGATAACAAATCAGGTTATCGAAGAAATTACAAAACTTAAAGATTCATCAAAGTCAATTGCACATATTATTGGTGCAATTAATGAAATTGCAGAGCAGACTAATCTTTTGTCTCTCAATGCTTCAATAGAAGCTGCAAGAGCCGGTGAAGCAGGAAGAGGCTTTGCTGTAGTTGCTGATGAAATCAGAAAGCTTGCAGAACAGTCTGTGGATTCTGTAAATGAAATCCGTAAGATTGTTGATGATATTAATGCAAAGACTAATGATACAGTCAATATTGCAAAGAAAGCAGAAGATGTTGTTGAAATACAGGGCGAATCTCTTCAGAATGCTGAGCATGTATTTGACAAGATTCAGGAACAGTTTACAGAACTCATAAGTAATCTTGATGAAATTACAAACGGTATTGATACAATAGCGGATGCAAAGGCACAGACAATAGATGCAATTCAGAGTATTTCAGCTGTGTCACAGGAGACTGCTGCGGCATCAGAAGAGGTAACAGAAACAGCTAACCGTCAGCTTCAGCAGGTTGAAGCACTTAATGAGGCAGCACAGAATCTTAACCAGAATTCATCAGCTTTGGCAAATGCTATTGACTTGTTTAAGATTTGATTATATTATAATAGAATATACAAAAAATTAATAATTATACGGAGGTTGCACAATGTATTCATTTGATGAAGTTTTAAATTACGACCCTGAAGTAGCGAAAGCTATGGAGGACGAACTCACAAGACAGAGAACACACATTGAGCTTATTGCATCAGAAAACCTTGTAAGTAAGGCCGTTATGGCAGCTATGGGAAGCCCGCTTACGAATAAATATGCAGAGGGTTATCCGGGAAAACGTTACTATGGCGGATGCGAATATGTGGATGTTGTTGAGACTCTTGCCATTGAGAGAGCTAAAAAGCTCTTTGGCTGTGAGTATGCAAACGTTCAGCCACACTCAGGTGCACAGGCTAACCTTGCAGCATTCTTTGCAATGGTAGAGCCGGGCGACACAGTTATGGGTATGAGCCTTGACTGTGGTGGACATCTTTCACACGGTTCACCTGTTAATATTTCAGGTAAATATTTTCACATTGTTCCTTATGGTGTAACTTCTGAAGGTTTTATAGATTATGATGAAGTGTTAAGAATTGCAAAGGAATGTAAGCCTAAGATGATTATTGCAGGTGCAAGTGCATATGCAAGAACAATTGATTTCAAGAAGTTCAGAGAAATCTGTGATGAAGTTGGTGCTTATCTTATGGTTGATATGGCTCATATCGCAGGTCTTGTTGCAGGTGGTATGCATCCAAGCCCGATTCCTTATGCTGATGTTGTTACAACAACAACACATAAGACACTTCGCGGACCAAGAGGCGGCATGATTTTAAGTTCAGCTGAAAACGCAGATAAGTTCAAGTTCAATAAGTCAGTATTCCCTGGTATACAGGGTGGCCCTCTTATGCATGTAATTGCTGGTAAGGCTGTATGCTTAAAAGAAGCATTAGATCCAAGTTTCAAGGTATATGCAAAGAATATTGTTGATAATGCAGATGCACTTTGCAAAGGTCTTATGAACAGAGGTTTTGATATTGTTTCAGGAGGAACAGACAATCACCTTATGCTTGTAAATCTTATTAATAAGGGTGTTACAGGTAAGGAAGTTGAGAAGCTTCTTGATGCTGCAAACATCACATGTAACAAGAATACAATTCCTAACGATCCTGCATCACCTTTCGTTACAAGCGGTATCCGTCTTGGTACAGCAGCAGTAACAACAAGAGGATTCAATACAGAAGATATGGACGTTGTTGCAGAAGCAATTGCTCTTCTTGTTGATGATGTTGAAAAGAATCAGGCAAAGGCTATGGAACTTGTTAAGGGACTTACAGACAAGTATCCTCTTTATGAATAATTCAATTTCATGAATAATTAAATAAAAAATTGTATAACACATACATAACTACAAGCCGCAGGACAGATAATGTTTTGCGGCTTGTTGTTATATAATTTACGCGTGTAACGAGCCAAAGTCCGTGCTTGCACGAGACCTTGGCGACTGCCGCGATAACTTGAGAAACTCGCGGAGCGTGTTTCTCATTGTTATGGCTTTGTGTTGCTCATTGTAAAGATTGGGGGGTGCATTAATTTAACTGGAAAATAGAAAGAATAAAATAAAAAAGGGGCTGGTGGCTTTACGATTTTCAATCGTTAAAGCCACCAGCTCTTTTTTGCTATGTACAAAATGAATTTTTGTTATTTTACTTTGTATTGTTGTTTTTCTTAACTTCTTCCTGCTTCATAGCACGAACCTTTAATGAAAGACCGAAAAGATTAATGAATCCTTCTGCGTCATGGTGGTCATAGAGGTCACCTGTCTTGAATGAAGCGATTGATTCGTTGTAGAGTGAATATGGAGAAGTTGTACCTGCTTTGATGATATTGCCCTTGTAAAGCTTGAATTTAACTTCACCTGTTACATATTCCTGAGTTTTATCAACGAAAGCCTGAACAGCTTCACGCAGAGGTGTGAACCATTTTCCTTCGTATACAATCTGTGCAAATTTATTGCCCATATCAAGTTTTAACGCTGTTGTATCTCTATCGAGAATTAATTCTTCAAGCTGCTGATGTGCTTCGTAGAGAATTGTTCCGCCGGGAGTTTCATAAACGCCACGTGATTTCATGCCTACAACACGGTTTTCTACGATATCGATAATGCCGATGCCATGTTTTGCACCGAGTCTGTTAAGTTCACGGATAATATCAGATACTTTCATCTGTTTGCCGTTGACTGATGTAGGAACACCTTTTTCAAATGTCATTGTTACATATTCAGCTTCATCAGGTGCATCTTCAGGACGATTGCCAAGAACAAGAAGATGTTTGTAATTAGGCTCGTTAGCTGGATCTTCAAGTTCAAGACCTTCATGGCTGATATGCCATAAGTTACGGTCACGGCTATAGCTTGTATCTACAGAGAATGGAAGATGTATGCCGTGCTGTCTGCAATATTCAATCTCGGCTTCACGGGAATCAAGACCCCATTTATCATTTCTCCAAGGAGCAATAATCTTAATATCAGGAGCAAGTGCTTTGATTGCAAGTTCAAAACGAATCTGGTCATTACCTTTACCTGTAGCACCGTGGCAGATAGCAACAGCTCCTTCTTTACGTGCAATTTCAACAAGCTTCTTAGCAATAAGAGGTCTTGCCATTGATGTACCAAGAAGATATTTGTTCTCATATACAGCATGTGCCTTTACACAAGGAACAATATATTCGTCACAGAACTCATCTGTAATATCTTCAATATATAACTTAGAAGCACCACATGAAATAGCACGTTCTTCAAGTCCATCAAGTTCTTCGCCCTGTCCGCAGTCTGCACATACGCAGATAACATCGTAATCGAAATTCTCCTTTAACCATGGGATAATAGCAGTAGTATCAAGACCGCCGGAATAAGCTAAAACAACTTTTTCTTTCATAAATAAATCCTCCTTATTATTGCGGGGAAAATAATGCCGCATTTATAAATATACGACAGAAATCTGTTCTCCTCGTGTTGTGAATCTCATGTGTTTTATAATAATCCAATCATAATAAAAAAGCAATAGGCAAAATTATTTTTATGCAGAAAAATGTGAATAAAATACATAATTCATGCATAAATATAAAAAATATGCAAATAAGACTTTACATAAGAAAAAAAGTTGCTATAATAAAAAACATACACAAAATGCATGCAGATGCGATTGGAGGAAGTATATGATAAAAGTAGGAATTATCGGAGCGACAGGATATGCCGGAAATGAGATTGTAAGATTATTGCTTGGACATAAGGATGTAAAGATTGTATGGTTTGGTTCGAGAAGTTATATCGACCAGAAGTATGCAGATGTATACAGAAATATGTTTCAGCTTGTAGATGATGTCTGCATGGATGATAATATGGAAGAACTTGCCAATCAGGTTGATGTAATATTTACAGCAACTCCACAGGGATTATGTGCATCACTTGTTAATGATGACATATTAAATAAGGTAAAGATAATTGACTTGAGTGCTGATTTCAGACTCAAAGATGTAAATATTTATGAAAAATGGTATAAAATCGAGCATAAAGCTCCCCAGTACATAGATGAAGCGGTTTATGGACTCTGTGAGATTAACAGGGATAAGATTACAAAGGATACAAGAATAGTTGCTAACCCGGGATGTTATACAACTACTTCAATCCTTACACTTTATCCTATGGTAAAGGAAGGACTTATTGACCCTGATACAATTATAATTGATGCAAAGAGTGGAACTTCAGGTGCGGGAAGAGGTGCAAAGGTTGCCAATCTTTTCTGTGAAGTAAACGAGAGCATGAAAGCATATGGCGTCGGAACACACAGACATACACCTGAGATTGAAGAACAGCTCGGATATGCATGCGGAAGAGATGATTTAAAGCTTATATTTACACCGCATCTCGTTCCTATGAACAGAGGAATTCTTGTAACAGCATATGCAAATCTTAAAAAAGATGTAACAGATGATGATGTAAAGGCTGTATACGATAAATATTATAAAGATGAGTATTTTGTGAGAGTTCTGGATAAAGGTGTATGTCCTGAGACACGATGGGTTGAGGGAAGCAATTTTGTCGATATAGGATATAAGGTAGAGCCTAGAACACACAGACTCATTATGATGGGTGCTTTGGATAACCTTGTTAAAGGTGCTGCAGGCCAGGCGGTACAGAATATGAATCTTTTATTCGGACTTCCTGAAAATGAAGGACTGCAGCTTGCACCGATGTTCCCATAATAGTAGTTATTTTGTGGGATTAACCGGACAGCAACGAAAAATAAATCACACAATATAAATACACCGTAATAAATTCAGCGTGAGGAGATTAATCAATATGGAAATTATACAGGGTGGCGTTACAGCCGCAAAAGGATTTAAGGCAGCAGGTATGAATGCCGGAATCAAAAACAAGACAAAAAAAGACATGGCAATGATTTTTTCTGAAAAACCATGTGTTACAGCAGGTACATTTACAACAAATAAAGTATTTGCAGCTCCTGTAAAGTGGGATAAAAATATTGTATATAACAGTGAATATTCACAGGCTGTTGTTATTAATAGTGGTGTTGCCAATGCCTGCACGGGCGAGGAGGGCGACAATGCCTGCCTTAGGGAAGCACAGGCAGTATCTAAGGCACTTGGGATTCCTGAAAATTCTGTGCTTGTTGCATCAACAGGTGTAATCGGAATGCAGCTTCCTATGGATACAATGGTAGCGGGAATCAATGCACTTCCATCAATGCTTGCTGATACACAGGAAGCGGGAACACAGGCTGCAGAGGCAATTATGACAACCGATACAAGATCTAAGCAGGTTGCCGTGACAGTTGACATAAAAGGAAAGAAAGTTACAGTAGGCGGCATGTGCAAGGGTGCGGGAATGATTCATCCTAATATGGCAACAATGCTTTGTTTTATCACAAGTGATGCAAATATCGAAAAGAGTGCACTTCAGAAGATGACAAGTGCAATAGTAGATGATTCATTTAACATGATTTCCGTTGATGGCGATACATCAACTAATGATACTGTTCTTGTAATGGCAAACGGAATGGCAGAAAATGAATGTATAAAGGAAAATACACCTGAGTACGATGAATATTTTAAAGCACTTTCATATATACTTACAGAGCTTTCAAAGATGATAGCAGGAGACGGTGAAGGTTGTACCTGTCTTTTTGAAGTAAAAGTAATTAATGCAAAAGAAAGACAACAGGCAAGAACACTTGCAAAATCAATTGTTACCTCAAGTCTGACAAAGGCAGCTATTTTTGGACATGATGCCAACTGGGGCAGAATTCTTTGTGCAATGGGATATTCCGGAGCAGATTTTGAACCTGAAAAAGTTGATATTTACTTTGAGAGCAGTGCCGGAAAGTTAAAGATAGTTGAAAATGGCAAGGCAACTGATTATAGTGAAGAAGAGGCAACAAAGATTCTTTCACAGAATCCTGTAACGGCTATAGCTGATGTAAAGCAGGGGGATGTCAACGCAACGGCATGGGGCTGTGACCTTACATTTGATTATGTAAAAATTAATGCAGACTACCGTTCATAATTAAAATAAGAAAGAATTTTAAGGAGAAATTATTGACATGGAAATGAATGAAGAATTAAAAAAAGCACAGATTCTCGTTGAGGCATTGCCTTATATACAGAAATTCAACAGAAAAATAATCGTTGTAAAATATGGCGGAAGTGCCATGGTTGACGAGGAATTAAAGAAAAAAGTAATTCAGGATGTTGTGTTGTTAAAGCTGGTAGGATTTAAGCCTATTATCGTTCACGGCGGCGGAAAGGAAATCAGTAAGTGGGTATCAAAGACAGGTGGAAATCCTCAGTTTATCAATGGCCTACGTGTTACTGATGAACCTACAATGGAAATTGCTGAAATGGTATTAAATAAGGTAAATAAGAGTCTTGTTGCACTTATAGAAGAACTTGGTGTCAAAGCGTGTGGTATCAGCGGTAAGGATGGCGGCATGTTAAAGGTTGAAAAGAAGCTTTCAGGTGGCGAAGATATAGGTTATGTAGGTGAAGTAAAAGATGTAGATACTACAATTATAACTTCACTTTTAAAAGATGATTTTATACCTGTAATCTGTCCTATAGGATATGATGATACATTTCACTCATATAATATTAATGCTGATGATGCGGCATGTGCAATTGCAAGAGCTGTCAATGCTGAAAAACTTGCATTTCTTACTGATATAGAGGGTGTATACAGAGATTATGAAGATAAGTCTTCTCTTATTTCTGAACTTACAACTGATGAGGCAAGAGAACTTCTTGCTGGCGGAACAATTGGAGGTGGTATGCTTCCTAAGTTAAATAACTGTATAGATGCGATAGAGCATGGCGTTTCAAGAGTTCATATTCTTGACGGACGTATTCCGCATTGTCTTCTTCTTGAAATATTTACTAATAAGGGTGTTGGTACAGCTATTCTTAGTAAAGAAGCAGAGAAATTTTTTAATACAAATATCTAGTTAAGGGAGAAAAATGATGGATACAAAGACAATTATTGAAACAGCTGAAGAAAAGCTTATTCATACATATAACCGTTACCAGATTGTACTTGACAAAGGTGATGGAGTAAGACTTTATGATACAGATGGAAAAGAATATCTTGATTTTGGTGCCGGAATTGCGGTATTTGCATTGGGATATAATAATAAAGAATACAATGATGCAGTAAAAGCCCAGGTTGACAAGCTCATCCACACATCAAATTATTTTTACAATGAGCCTGCAGTAAAGGCAGCCCAGGCCGTAACAAAGGCTTCCGGCATGGACAGAGTGTTTTTTACGAACAGCGGTACGGAAGCTGTTGAGGGAGCTATAAAACTTGCCAAAAAATATGCATATTTAAAGGATGGTTCAACAGATCATGAAATTATTGCAATGGAACATTCATTCCACGGAAGAAGCATGGGGGCTCTTGCTGTAACAGGCAACCGTCATTATCAGGAAGCATTTGGCCCTATGATTCCGGGAATAAAGTTTGCAAAATACAATGACCTTGAAAGTGTCAAGTCACTTGTGAATGATAAGACATGTGCCATTATCTTCGAGACAGTTCAGGGAGAGGGTGGCGTATATCCTGCCAAAAAAGAATTTATCGAAGGTGTAAGAAAACTCTGCGATGAGAAAGGAATTCTTCTTATTCTTGATGAAATCCAGTGTGGCATGGGACGTACAGGGTCTATGTTTGCATATCAGCAGTATGGTGTGAAGCCGGATATTGTTACAGTTGCAAAGGCACTTGGCTGTGGTGTTCCTATTGGTGCATTTCTTGCAAAAGAAAATGTTGCAAAAGCACTTGTTCCGGGAGACCATGGTACTACATATGGTGGCAATCCGCTTGCGTGTGCGGCATCAGCAAAAGTATTTGAATTATTTGAAAAACTCAATGTACTTGAAAATGTACAAAAAGTTGGTGCATATATGGCTAAAAAATTAGAGCAGATTGTTCAGGATTATGATATAGTAATTGAGCACAGGGGCGTAGGTCTTATTCAGGGAATTGAGTTGTCATTAAATCCTAAGGATGTGATTTGCAATGCACTTGATAATGGTCTTATTCTGTTCTCAGCTGGCACAAATGTTATAAGATTTGTCCCACCTCTTGTAATAACAGAAAAAGATGTTGATGAGATGATAGTTAAATTAAGAAAAGCCCTTGATGAAACAAGGAGTTAATTATTATATGAAGCAGTTAAAGAGAGCAGTGGCGGTTTTACTTGCAGTTTGTCTGATTTTTTCGCTTGCTGCGTGTGGTGGCGTCAATATTGATAAAACGGCAAAAAATCTTCACATTGAGCAGGCAGAGAATATAAGAGTATGGTATTGTGACGACAGGTATACAGATTATCTGAATTTTGTTGCGGATAGATTTCATTCTGCAAACGAACTTGTTACAATTGAACCGGTTTTGGTTGATTCTGATAACTATCTTGAGAATATATATGAAGAGAGTGTACGAAACGGTAACGTGGCAGATGTATATCTTATGCTTACAGATGAGCTTGAAAAAGCAAGCATGATGGGGCTTACAGTTGAGAACAGTACATATTCTGATTTATATACACAAAAAAATTATGGAAACAGTGCAATTGAAGCAGCATCATATAAAGGTAAACTTTATGGGTATCCTGTCACATTTGATGTTCCTTTTCTTGTATACAATAAAACTGCTGCATCTTCTGTAGAAACATTTTCACAGCTTATAGATTATTGTCATAATTATACAGTTAATGATGATAATCAGAATATTGAGCAGCTCGTATCATGGGATGTCTCAGACATGCTTGTTAATTACGGACTTGTGTGTGGTTCGGTTACAATAGGTGGAGAAAGCGGAGATGATAATACAAAGCTCAGTGCTGATAAAGATTTGCTTAAAAAATCGCTGACTGAATTTGTAAAATTAAGAAACGAATTTGGTATTGTGCGTACCGAGACAACGCTTGATTCATGTGCTGATTTATTTGCACAGGGAAAACTTGCATATACAATTACAGATGTTTCGCATATTAATACAATTGCTGAGTCAGGAATTTCATATGGCGTATGTAGTATTCCGGCACTTTCAGATGATATGCAGATTGAAAATATTTCCGAAAATTTATGTGCATTTGTTAATCCGTATTCATCCGATGTCCAGACTGCAAAGGCAGTTGCCAACGCTTTGAGCTATGATTATGCTGCTGCTGTAAACAGCACAACAGGGCTTCTAAGTTCAAGAACTATAAGCATTAACAGCAAAGAATATAAGGACACATATGGTAAAATATATGAAATATATTCAACGGCTGATGTCAAAGCAAAATTTATGGGAGCTGCATATTTTTATACAAAATTTGATATAATGCTTCATCAGGTATGGGATGGAACTGATATAGAAACATCAGTAAATTCATTTTTATCTGAATTAAAAGTCCAATAAAAATAAAGAATAAAAAACCTGTTATGAGTACATAATTAAGTATTAGATTGAAAATAATAGTAAATTTAATTCTTAGGAGGTACTGATGGCAGGTTTTTTGATTGCAATTTTATCGGGTGCATTAATGAGTATCCAGGGAGTGTTTAATACGGGGGTTACAAAGAGCAGCAGTATATGGGTAGCAGCAGGATTTGTGCAGATTACGGCATTTCTGACATGTGCTGTGATGTGGATTGTTGACGGAAGACCACAGATAATGGGACTATTTAATGTGTCGCCGAAGATATCGCTTCTGGGCGGTGTTATTGGTGCATTTATAACATATACGGTTGTAAAGGCTATGTCTGACCTTGGAGTTGCAAAAGCTGAGATTACTATTGTTATCAGTCAGATTGCGGTTGCCTACATTATTGAATTGTTAGGGCTTTTTGGAAGTGAGAAAAAAGATTTTTCATGGATAAAGCTGTTAGGCATTGCGGTTGCAGTTACAGGTGTAGTAATATTTAGTATGTGTGGTAATTCAAAAGAGTAAAATCATATGTAAATCAAAATATACAATAATTTAAATTTATATTAGTAAAGGAGAGTACATGGAAGATTTATTTAAAATATGCGGAATTGTTAATTTGAAAAAAGGTGAGGGACGTACTATCAAAGCCGGCGGAATGTGGGTATATGATAATGAGATAGAAAGCATCATGGGAGATGCTCCTGATGGAACACTTGTTGAAGTGCATGATTTTGACGGATATTTTATGGGAATAGGTTTTATTAACAGAAGGTCAAAGCTTACAGTCAGGATGATGAGCAGACATCAGCATGTTATTGATGAGGATTTTATTGAGCAGAGAGTGCGTGACTGTGTTGAGTATAGAAAACATACAGTTGATATGTCTTCATGCCGTCTTGTATTTGGTGAGGCTGATTTCCTTCCGGGAATTGTTATTGACAAGTTTTCGGATGTTCTTGTAGTAGAGTCTCTTGCGTTGGGAATAGACAGATTCAAGCCAATGATAGTTGATAAACTTAAAAAAGTTCTTGCTGAAAATGGTATGAATATACGTGGTGTGTATGAAAGAAGTGATGCCAAGGTACGTCTGAATGAAGGACTTGAGCGTTTCAAAGGATTTATTGGCGAAGAGTTTGATACAAAAGTTATGATAGAGGAAAATGGCGTAAAGTATTACGTTGATGTTCAGGATGGGCAAAAGACAGGATTTTTCCTTGACCAGAAGTACAATCGAAAAGCAATATGGAAGATTTGTCCGGGTGCAAAAGTATTAGACTGTTTTACACATACAGGCTCATTTGCTTTAAATGCCGGAATGGCAGGGGCAGCCAGTGTACTTGGAGTTGATGCATCAGAACTTGGAGTTGAACAGGCACGCGAAAATGCGAAGCTTAACGGACTTGAGGACAGAGTTTCATTTGTATGCCGTGATGTGTTTGAACTTCTGCCTGAACTTGAAAAGAAGGGCGAAAAGTTTGATTTTGTAATTCTTGACCCGCCTGCTTTCACAAAGTCACGCAGTTCAATCAAAAATGCCGTAAAAGGCTACAGGGAGATTAACCTTCGTGCGATGAAGCTTGTTAAAGACGGCGGCTACCTTGCTACATGTTCATGCTCACATTTTATGGATACAGAACTTTTTACAAAGACAATCGGCGAGGCGGCAAGAAATGTACATAAACGTCTGCGTCAGATTGAATTCCGCACACAGGCACCTGACCATCCTGTACTCTGGGCGTCAGATTCTTCACTTTATTTGAAGTTTTACATTTTTCAGGTGGTGGACGAACGTTAGGCGTTTGGTAGGAAAATAGGAAGTAAGCATCAATAAATATAAAACAAGCAGCTGTGGGAGTGGCTGGATTTATGCTCACATGCTGCTTGTTTTAAGATTATATTTGAAAATTTCTTAAAAGCAAAGATTATATCTTATGCTATTTCTTTTTTCATTGCCTTGTAGCCAATTAATACTGTCCACACATACGCACAGGTTTTTGGAATCATCAGCATACCAATCATCGGAATTACATCAGCCCACAGTACAACCGGAATATTTCGATAGATTCCCCAGGAAAGCGGAGCGAATGCACCGAGCCAGGCATTCTGAGGCATCATACACAAAACAATTCTTAATCCTGCAAGATCATAAATAGCTGCTGTAGTTGCTTTATAGCCTTTAATCTGATAACACTCACGCCATATATGATAGAGTACGACGTAAAAAATAGTCATAGTGATAGAGGTAATCCACTTCCTAAAAGCTCAGCCTGTTTTTACTGTAACATACTGCAAGGTAACTAACTATGATGTGCTTTTTTATTATTTGCCAGTCTTAATTGTAATCTCCTCGACTTTTGTAATAGGGTTTACAGTCGGAATTCTGTATAAAGTCTCATTATCCTCATAATACTGGAAAAATGTATACTGTGAAGTGCAGTTTATTGTTGAAACATTGCCCGCAGCAATATATTCAATCTGTGTTCCGTCGGCATTCATGCGGTAAAGACCTGTGTTAGTGCCTTCAACCTGAAAGAAAATTTTGTTGCCGTAGCGGTTGTAATTGATGACTTTTCCACCGTCAGCAGGACTGTAAAGCTGTTCAAGTGTCTTATTTGATGTATTAAGACGCATGAGGGCGTATCCCTTGTCAAGGTCAATATAATAAATATAATTATCAGCGGCATCTACAAGATATGCATTTACATTAAAATATGCACTTACATTTCCGGTTGATGCATCAAGTGTGCTTATATAATTCTTGTTATATGTATCTGCAAAATAGAATTTGCCATTGTATACGCTTGCCAGATTATATACTTTTGAGGAAAATTTTTTATCATCTTTTCCGTCTATTCCGGCTTTGTATACATACATTCCTTCGTTTGCATTGTAATATTGATAGAAAATGTCATTGCCGTAAAGGGTGGCAATACCGGATTTTGTAGTTGTAATTGTATCCGCATTCTGTCCGTCAAGGTCTGTACGATAAACACCAAACATCTGACCTGTAAAAGAATTTTCTTTTGCTGAAGAAAGATTATTTCTTACATAATAAATGTAATTGCCACAGACGTTGATATAGTATACTGAATCTGTGTTTAAGGCTCTGGCATTTGAACAGTCAGAATTCATAACATAAAGGTGTCCGTCATCATATGGATTTGCAAAATAAATTTTGCCGTCATATTCGCAAAAGCGTCCTTTATTGTTGAGGTTTCCGGCAGTATTTCCAACGGCAGTTTTGGAGTTGTACTTAAATCTTGTTGAAAAATAAGAAAAAGTCAGCCCTCCTGCAAGTGCAATGACAGCAACAATACTGACAATGATTGTTATTATTTTTTTCATGCTAATCTCCAATCGTGCTTGTTATTCAACCTATAATATAGTAAAATAACATAAAATGCTTGTATATGCAATGGACTATTGGATATATGGATTGGAGAAAGTAATGTTGGATTTAGGCGAGATAAGAGATAAGATTGACGGGATTGACAGACAGCTCGTAGATTTGTTTGAAGAACGCATGCAGCTTTGTACAGATGTTGCAAAATATAAAATTGAGACAGGCAAGAAAGTGCTTGATACAGACAGGGAAAAAGCAAAGATAGAGGCTGTCAGTAAGATGGTGAAAGATCCTGAGAATGTGCATGCCATAGATGATTTGTTTTCGCAGATTATGGCTAATTCAAGAAAGATGCAATACAGACTCTTAGAAGAGACTACACAGACATTAAGAGAGCCATATGAAGCAATTGATGAGATAGATAAAAAGAACTGCCGTGTTGTATATCAGGGAGTTCCGGGTGCATACAGTTATATTGCAATGAGAAGATTTTTTGGAAAAGACGTTAATAACTTTGCTGTGCCTACATGGCGTGATGCAATGGAAGCAGTAAAAAACGGTGAAGCGGATTATGCTGTCCTTCCAATAGAAAATACGACGGCTGGCTGTGTCGCAGATGTTTATGACCTTATTCAGGAATATGATAATTATATAATAGCAGAGACATTTGTAAAAGTTGAGCACGCACTTTTGGGACTTGAAGGAACAGACATTGATAAAGTGACAACAGTCTATTCTCATCCACAGGGATTTATGCAGTGTGAGAAGTTTCTTTCAAAGCATAAGGACTGGCAGCAGATAAGTCAGGCAAATACAGCCGGAAGTGCAAAGAAAGTGCTTGAAGAAAATGATAAGACACACGTTGCAATAGCAAGTGAAGAAGCAGCTGAAGTTTATAATCTTTCAGTTCTTGCCAAAAAGATTAATGACCTTGATAACAATACAACACGTTTCGTTATAGTTACAAATACAAGAAAATTTGTAAAAAATGCAAAGAAGATGAGTATTGTATTTGAGACAGCTAACGAACCCGGAACCCTTTATAACCTTTTAAGCCATATTATATATAATGGACTTAATATGAATAAGATTGAGTCAAGACCAATAGAAGGCAGACCTTGGGAATACAGATTTTTCATAGATTTTGAGGGGAATATTGATGACCCGGCTGTTATGAATGCACTTCGTGGAATACAGGAAGAAGCTAAAGCGATAAAACTTCTTGGAAATTATTAATCTTTCATGTGAACAATTTATTTAAAAAATTATTAATTTAAGCTGTTGCATTTTTAAAATAAATAGTGTATGGTAAATATATAAGCTGTGTGACTGGCGGAAATGTATGTTTTTACATACAGTGAGATTACTCACAGGGAACATAGCAGTTTTTAAATGCCGACCGCCTGGGCGACCTTTTTAATCAGGTTGTTCGGGTGAGCCGGCATTTTTGCGTGTGGAAAAGGTTACAAAATAAAACTTAGAAGAGGTACTGTTTATGGAAATGCAATTATTAGAAAATGAATTATCAGGATGTGCTTATCCGGGAAGAGGAATTGTAATCGGAAAGTCAGAAGACGGCACAAAGGCTGTAACAGCTTATTTCATTATGGGTAGAAGTGCTAACAGCCGCAACAGAGTATTTGTCGAGGATGGAGAAGGAATCCGTACACAGGCATTTGATGAGAGCAAGCTTGAAGATCCAAGCCTTATCATTTATGCACCTGTAAGAGTCCTTAACAACAGTACAATCGTTACAAACGGTGACCAGACAGATACAATTTATGATTTGATGAAAGCCGGAAAGACATTTGAACAGTCTTTAAGAACAAGAAAATTTGAGCCTGATGAACCGAATTTTACACCTAGAATTTCAGGAATACTTAATTTTGAAAATGGTGAATTTGATTATGCAATGTCAATTTTAAAGAGCAATAACGGCAATGGTGCAGCATGTAACAGATACACATTTTCATATGAGACACCACTTGCAGGTGAAGGACGTTTTATTCATACATATATGGGTGATGGCTCACCACTCCCAAGCTTCGAGGGAGAACCTGCATGGGTAAAGATTTCAGGTGATATTGATTCATTTACAGATATGCTCTGGAATAACTTAAATGAGGATAACAAAGTTTCATTATTTGTTCGTTTTATTGATATTAAGACTGGAAAATATGAGACAAGAATTATCAATAAGAATAAGTAATTTAAGGTTAAGAAACAGCAATACTATTTACGATGTATGTTTATCTACAGAAAGGATATAAAATGAACGAATTTCAGTTAAAATATGGATGCAATCCTAATCAGAAACCTTCAAGAATATTTATGGCAGACGGAAGTGAACTTCCGGTCGAAATCCTAAATGGCAGACCTGGATATATTAATTTCCTTGATGCATTTAATGGTTATCAGCTTGTAAAAGAGTTAAAAGAAGCGACAGGACTTCCGGCTGCAACCTCTTTTAAGCATGTATCTCCTGCAGGTGCAGCAGTTGGTCTTCCACTCACAGATGTTTTAAAGAAAATATACTGGGTAGATGAGTCAATTGGAGAACTTTCTCCACTTGCATGTGCGTATGCAAGAGCAAGAGGTGCTGACAGAATGTCATCATTTGGTGATTTTATTTCACTTTCAGATGTTTGTGATGTTGCAACTGCAAAGCTTATCCAGCATGAAGTATCAGATGGTATCATTGCACCGGGATATGAAGATGAGGCACTTGAAATCTTAAAATCAAAGAAAAAAGGCAATTATAACATCATTAAAATAGACCCTTCATATAAGCCTGAACCAATTGAAAGAAAACAGGTTTATGGTGTTACATTTGAACAGGGACGCAACGAGTTTGTAATTAATGAAGAACTTCTTGGCAATGTTGTTACAGAAAATAAAGAGATTTCTCAGCAGGCAAAGATTGATTTGATTATTGCATTAATTACATTAAAGTATACACAGTCAAATTCCGTATGTTACGCAAAGGGCGGACAGGCAATCGGAATCGGTGCAGGACAGCAGTCAAGAATCCACTGTACAAGACTTGCAGGTTCAAAGGCAGATAACTGGTTTTTACGCCAGAATCCAAAGGTATTAAATCTTCCGTTTAAAGAAAATATCGGTCGTGCTGACAGAGATAATGCAATTGATTTATATATCGGTGAGGATTACATGGATGTTCTTGCTGATGGTGAATGGGAAAGAGTATTTACTGAAAAGCCGGAAGTATTTACAAAGGAAGAAAAGAGAGCATGGCTTGATAAAAATACAGATGTTGCACTTGGCTCAGATGCATTCTTCCCATTTGGTGACAATATTGAGAGAGCATACAAGAGCGGTGTTAAATATATTGCACAGCCGGGTGGTTCAATCCGTGATGACAATGTAATTGAGACATGTAACAAGAGAAATATTGCAATGTGCTTTACAGGAATGAGATTATTCCATCACTAATTTGCAGGCAGATTTTTAACTGGTATAAAAAAGAAAATCCTGAAGAACTTCATATGCTGCTTTTGTGGCTGAAAGTCTTCGGGATTTTTGTATTTATGCAGATATCAGGTCATGGTTGATTTATGAATATAGCTGTTATATGTTATTTTTATATTCTTTAATTTTTGTAAGAATTTCTTCGGGAACAAAAAGGTGTCCGCGTCCGGTACCAAGTTCAATATCGGGTTTGTTTGCACCATGATAATCTGAACCGCCGCTTATTAAAAGATTTCGTTCTTTGGCGATATGTTTCATTTCAAGCTCATCACCCATTGTATAGGTTGAATAAACGGCTTCAAGTCCGGCAATTCCATGTTCACACAGATAATCCATCAGCTTGTTCATTTGTTCATTTCCCATATGATACAGGACAGGGTGTGCAAGAACAGGTACGCCGCCGACTGACTTTATCATTTTGATAGCTTTTTCGGGAAGCATCTTCTCGCGAGGGACATAACATGGCTTTGAGTCCCCAAGATACCGGTCAAATACCTCATTGCGGCTTTTTACATAACCTTTTCTTACAAGGTAGTCGGCAAAATTAGCTCTTGTTATAACAGCACCTTCATACATCTTTTTCATTTCATCATAAGATACAGGAATTCCTATTTCACAGAATCTGGCAGCAATTTTCTCATTACGTTTTTCACGGCTTTGTTTTAAAGATTCTAATTCTTTTTTGAAATTTTTGTCAGTATAATCTATATATAGACCAACTATGTGTATTTCTTTTTTGTCATAGAAAGTGCTTAATTCTATGCCGGGTATAAGTTCAATATCGTAATCGGCGGCACAGCTGACAGCTTCAGGTATCCCGTCAATAGTGTCATGGTCGGTGAGAGCCATGGCAGCAAGATTTATTGAGAAAGCTTTTTTAACCAGCTCAGATGGTGTGAGTGTTCCATCTGAATATGTTGAGTGAACATGTAAATCTATGGATTTCATAAATCCTCCTTTTTGTTAAAATGAGAATCCAATGGCATAAAGTGGATTGCACATTATTGTTTTTGCGAATATTTTACAGTAATTTTATTGTATTTTACCACGTTTAAGTTTAAAATAAAATATGTTACGTATTAATAGTAAACTTTGAAAGGCATTGTAACATGAGAAAAAAGTCACACTTATCATTAGCTGTTTATCTTATTGATAATATGGACAGCAGCTTATTGATTAACCACAGGAAGGCATTTTTGCTTGGAAGTATCCTGCCGGATTGTCGTCCGTCATTTGTAACTACGAAACATAACATGGAAGAAACATTTGATATGGTTTCGGATTTTATTTCACAACTTACAGTAGATTCACATGATTACAAAAGAATTTCTACGGCATATGTAAGAAAGCTGGGCGAAGTAACGCATTATGTGGCTGATTATTTTACATATCCGCATAATGAAGTTTTTGATGGTAATATAAAAGACCATTGCATATATGAGAAAAATTTGAAAGAAGCATTGAAAAGTTATATTGACAGTGAACAGATTTATATTAATAAAAGTCTTATAGACAGTTTCAGGAAGCCTGAAGATATTTGCAGGCTCATAAAGAATCTGCACGCACAATATGTAAGCGGAAGAAGTACAGTAAACAACGACTGTATATATATAGTCGCGATGTGCCATATAATTGTCGGAGGAATATTAAAACTTCTTATTGAAAACAGAAGTTATGGTTATATTAACAGATTACGTCCGAATGTGGCATAGTTTTAAAATAATAAGATTATTATTGGGTTTGCATGAAGGGAGGAGATTTTATGCAGGAACGGGAACCTGTTATTGGAGGTCTGTACAGACATTTTAAGAATAAGCTATATCAGGTAAAAGCTGTTGCAATTCACTCCGAGACTAAGGAAAAGATGATAGTATATCAGGCTCTGTATGGAGATTTTGCAGTATATGTAAGACCATATGATATGTTTATGAGTGAGGTTGACCATGTTAAATATCCGGATGTTAAGCAAAGATACAGGTTTGAACAGGTGTTTTTCGATGAAGACAGCGGATATGTAAGCGTTGATGAAAAAGGTAATGAAGATTCATTGGATAATGAACCGGTGATTCTACCGGTTTTTGATGAAGAGACCGAGGCTGTTGATGACAGACTTATGAAGTTTCTTGATGCAGAAGGGTATGCACAGAAACTTGAGGTGCTGTCTGAATTAAGAGATAATCTTGATGATAAGCTTATTGATGCTATGGCGGTTTCAATGGATGTAGAGGTGCTTCCGGGAACCATTGACGAAAGATATGCATCGCTTAGACACTGCATACAGGCACACGCAAAATATGAATGTACGAGGTTAAGATAACAATATGTAATATATTATAATTAAACAGGAGGGTTTTTATGGAAGAAAAGAATTTTACAAAGGTGACACCTGAGATTGAAAGTCTCGCTGAAAAATGCAGGGAGAATAATAGAATAAGTCTTGATTTGTATGATAAATATGAGGTAAAAAGAGGACTTAGGGATTTGAATGGTAAAGGTGTTCTTACAGGACTTACTGAAATTTCAGAAGTAAAATCTACAGAAACAGATGAGAATGGGATATCTCATCCATGTGACGGAAAGCTTTACTACCGTGGGTATGATGTTGAAGAAATTATTGCAGGTTTTACAAAGGACAAAAGATATGGATTTGAAGAAGTTACATATCTTCTGATTTTTGGTGAGATGCCAAATGATGAACAGCTTGCAGATTTTACAGAGCTTCTTGGATATTACAGATGTATACCGCCTAATTTTGTAAGAGATATTATAATGAAAAAGCCAAGCTGCGATATTATGAATGCTGTGGCACGAAGTGTGCTTATGCTTTATTCATATGATGATAAGGCAGATGATGTGAGCATTCCTAATGTGGTACGTCAGTCAATTCAGCTTATTTCACAGCTTCCACTTCTTGCTGTTTACAGTTATCAGGCGTATAAACATTCACACATAGGAGGAAGCCTTATAATACATGAGCCGGATCCTAAGATGTCTACGGCTGAAAATATTCTTCATCTTCTGCGTGATGATGGCAATTTTACACCGCTTGAGGCAGAGATTCTTGATATTGCACTTGTTCTTCATGCAGAACATGGCGGCGGTAACAATTCAACATTTACAACACATGTTGTTACATCTTCAGGTACAGATACATATTCCGCAGTTGTATCATCACTTGCATCATTAAAGGGACCTAAGCATGGTGGTGCCAATTTAAAGGTTGTAAAGATGTTTGAAGATATCAAGCATAATGTTAAGAACTGGGATGATGAAGAAGAACTCACTAAATATCTTGATGCAATTCTTCACAAAGAAGCATTCGATAAAACGGGTCTTATTTATGGTATGGGTCATGCCGTTTATTCGCTTTCAGACCCGAGAGCAAGAGTGTTCAAAGGTTTTGTAGAACAGCTTTCGCAGGAAAAACACAGGGAAAAAGAATTCAAGCTTATGTCTGATGTTGAAAGGATTGCTGCCGGACTTATTGCAAAAGAGAGAAAAATTTACAAAGGTGTCAGTGCAAATGTGGACTTTTACAGCGGTTTCGTGTATAGTATGTTAGACCTTCCGCATGAGTTGTATACACCAATTTTTGCGGTGGCAAGAATTTCGGGATGGAGTGCCCACAGAATAGAAGAACTTATTAACTGTGGAAAGATTATTCGTCCGGCTTATAAGAGTATAAGCCCGCATAATGAATACACTCCTTTAAGCGAACGATAAGCAGTTTTGACAGGAAAGGAAAATGGGTATGAATATAGCAGTAATAGCAGGCGGTACAAGCACTGAAAGAGATGTTTCGCTTTCATCAGGTAAACTTATATGTGCATCACTTAGAAGAAATGGTCATAATGCCAATATGATTGATGTTTTTCTTGGAAGTGATAAATATGATAATGTACAGGATTTCTTTAATGATAAGAATGATTTAGAGGAGCTTGCTTCAGAGCTTGGAAAGATGAGCCCGAAGATTAAAGAGATTGAGACTGAAAGAAAAGAAAAATCTGAAGGCTTCTTCGGACCTATGGTTCTTGATGTATGTAAGGCTGCGGATATTGTATATATAGGACTTCATGGTTCTAATGGTGAAGATGGTAAAATTCAGGCAGCATTTGATTTGTTTGGAATAAAATATACAGGAACAGACTATCTAAGCAGTGCTATTTCAATGGATAAACATCTTACAAAGAAAATGCTTGCAACTGAAGGAGTACCTGTTCCTAAGGGAATAACATTAAAAAAAGGCCATAAGCTTGAATATGTACCATTTCCATGTGTTGTAAAGCCATGCTGTGGCGGTTCAAGTGTCGGTGTATCAATTGCAAAAAATGAAGCTGAATTCAAAGAAGCAGTGGATTTGGCATTTTCGCTTGAAGATGAAATAATTGTTGAAGAATATGTTAAAGGAAGAGAATTTTCTGTAGCTGTAATTGACGGAAAAGCACTTCCTGTAATTGAGATAGAGCCATTGAATGGTTTCTATGATTATAAGAATAAATATAGTGCCGGTGCTACAAAGGAGACATGTCCTGCCAAAGTTGATGAAGAGACTTCACAGAGAATGCAAAGATGGGCAGAAAAGGCATGTGAGGCGGCAGGAATAAAGGCATTTGCGAGAGTAGATGAACTTATGAATGAAGATGGACAGATATTCTGCCTTGAAATCAACACACTTCCGGGAATGACAGCAACAAGCCTTGTTCCTCAGGAAGCACAGGTAGTTGGAATTTCATATGATGAACTTACACAGAAACTTGTTGAGTTGTCATTAGCTAAATATGAATAATTATTAACTGATTGGAGTCAATATGAAGGGAATGACAATTAGAGCCATGACACAGGCTTGTCATGGCATATATCATGGTGATGAAGGTGCAGTTGATATTGAAATATCAGCGATAACAACTGACAGCCGTAAGATTCAGAAAAATGGAATGTTTATTGCAATATGCGGTGAGAAAAGCGACGGACATGATTATATAGGAAAATGTTTTGATGACGGTGCGTTGTGCTGTATTTCAGAGCGTGAACTTCCTGGAGAAAGCAGACCATATATACAGGTTGAATCATCACTTACAGCATTAAAGCAGCTTGCAGCTTATTACAGACAGCAGCTTGATATTAAAGTTGTCGGAATCACAGGAAGTGTCGGAAAAACAAGTACAAAAGAAACAATTGCATCTGTTCTTGCACAGAAATATAAAGTGAAGAAAACACAGGGGAATTTTAATAATGAAATAGGTCTTCCGCTTACTGTTTTTACGCTTGAGGAAAGTGATGAAATTGCAGTGCTTGAGATGGGAATAAGTGATTTTGGTGAGATGACAAGGCTGACAGCAATTGCGTGTCCGGATGTATGTGTGATTACAAATATCGGATGGTGCCATCTTGAAAATCTTAAAACAAGAGATGGAATTCTTAAAGCCAAGACTGAAATATTTAAGTCTATGAATCCTGATGGAACTGTTATTTTAAACGGTGATGACGATAAGCTTATTACAATTAAGGATGTTTATGATAAAAAGCCTGTATTTTTCGGAATTGAAAATAAATGTGGAATATATGCTGAAAATATTGTAAATAACGGGCTTGAAGGAATGATGGCAGCTATATGTAATGTTAATACAGCTGATAATATAAATGATTTTGATGTGCATATTCCGGTTGCAGGAATTCATATGGTATATAATTCAATGGCAGCTGCGGCAGTCGGTGCTGTATTCGGACTTACATCAAAAGAGATTGCGGACGGAATTGCCAATATGGAGACGCTTGCCGGCAGAAATCATATTATAAGAACTGACAGTCTTCTTATTCTGGATGATTGTTATAATGCAAACCCTGTTTCAATGAAATCATCAATAGATGTCCTTGCATCGTCTAAAGGCCGCAAAGTAGCAATTCTTGGTGACATGTTTGAACTTGGAGAAGAAGAAAAACAGCTTCATTACGGAGTTGGAGAATATTTTAAAGATAAAAATATAGACGTGCTTATTACAGTTGGTGAACTTTCAAAAAATATTGCAGCAGGTGTAAGAACTGTTTCTGCCTGTGATGTTCATTCGTATAATACGAAAGATGAGCTTGAAAAAGATTTTACAAAATTATTAAAAAAAGGTGACAATATATTGGTCAAAGCATCACATGGAATGCAGTTTACTAAAATTGTTGACTTCCTTGAAAAGCTTGAATTGTAGAGAAGAAGAGTTTTTATTTACTTCAGAGAACACATTTTACTTAAAAAGGAGAAATTTGTATGAAAAAAATTTCGTTGACGATATTGGCACTTGTAGCAGTGCTTATGCTTACATCATGTGGCAAAGCAAAGAAAGTTTCCATAGCTGGAAGCTGGGGTGCTGACAGTGGAAGTGAGACAGTATATCTTTTTAATGAAGACGGAACTGGTAAAATTTCAATTGGAACAACAGTTTCAAAGTCGTTCACATATGAAACGAACGACAACACATTAAAGATTGTAACTGAAATACTTGGACAGAAGGATGAACAGGAATATACATATAGTATAGACGGTGATGTCCTTACTATGACGAGAAATAATGAATCGGTAACATATACAAAACAGAAATAAAGAGTATTAATCCCCCATCGGCTGATAAGAGGCTGATGGGGGTTTTTAAAAAATATGTCAGAGATTACATATGTAATTTCAGAAGTTATGAAGTGTGATTTTTCTTTTGCAGAAATAAAGACACTTCCGGGAAAAATTAAATACGGAAAACAATATGAGGAATATCATATTGATTTTGAAAAGTTAAGACAGATGGTTATGGAAATATTTTATGAAAAAATAAATTAATACATAAAAAATATAAAAAACACTTTACAAATAAAATATAATATGCTACTATACTAAATGTAAACAAAAACTTTTGATTTAAAGGAGGAAAATAATATGAATGATATTATTGAACATTATGGTAAAGTAGTTGTGGCACTTGCAGGCGTTCTTGCCGCTGTCCTTTTAACTGTTGCGGTTGTTGGCATAGTTAATACGAAGACAACGACAGCGGTCGAAAACATTTCTTATGAAAAGCAGATAACAGATGCTATAGAGGGGGCTGGGAATGATTGAGAGATTCGCATGTAGAAGAATTTATTGCAAGTCACAGAAGTGAATTGTTTAGCGAGCTCAAGGAAGAGATTGCTGATGACAGAATAACAGATATAGAATGGGATGGATATAATCTATGGATTACACATCTTGATAATGGAAGTTATTTATCCAAGAAGAAGCTTACAGCTGCTTTTGTTGATAATTTATCTATTCGTCTTGCCAACATTATGATGGTTTCTTTTAACAGGTCAGTACCTGTTCTTGAAGCAAATACTGAAGATTTAAGAATTTCTATCTGGCATGAGTCCAGATGCGGAAAGAAAAGTATTGCAATTAGAAAAATTCCAATATACATAAGATTTAACCACAAATCGCTTCTTGACAGCGGTTATGCACCAGAGACATTAATAAACCTGCTTGAAAACTGTACAAAAGCACATATGAATTGTGTTATAGGCGGTCAGCCACATGCAGGAAAAACAGAATTGTTAAAATATATGTCAACTTTTATATCTTCATATGAAAAGGTAGGCGTATATGAAGATAACCAGGAGATACATTACAGAATGATAAATCCCGGGAAAAAATGTGTAGAGTTTTTTGTTGATGACAGGTTTACCTATTCACAGATTATAAAGGCAGGATTAAGACACAACATTGACTGGATGCTTTTATCAGAATCAAGAGGAACAGAGGTTCTTGATTTGCTTAATTCACTGTCAACAGGTGCAAGCTGCATGACGACTATGCATCTTGACAATGTACGTGGACTGCCGGACCGAATGTATAACATGCTTGGAGAGAGCAGTGTAACCGACAGGTTTATTAATAGTATATATAAGTATATTGATGTAGGCGTTCTTGTTACATGTGATAAGAATGAAAGAAGAAAAATACAGGAGCTTGCTTTCTTTGACAGAGAGGATGGAATTAACAAATGTACTGTTATATATGAAAATTGTGAGTTTACATCCAATGATATTCCTAAGGAAATAATGAAAAGATTTAAAAATTATGGAATTGACAATCCATATGCGTAAGCACATGAAAATAACAATACAATAAAGGAAATGGGGTATGTTATGCAGTATGGAATAAAAAAAGCTTATAAAAATATTGGAAATATTAAGAATATGGCATATGAGAGTAAAACATCATATTCATTCTGGAAAATAACAGGAATTGCAGCTGCGGCATTTTTTGTATTAGGCTGTATATGTGTTTTTTATAAGATGAATATAATATGCTTTGCAATTTCTGAAATTGCAGTGATTATATTTATGCCTGCAATTATATTTTATTATTATTTGCAAAAGCAGGAAGATAAAAGATTTAATGATGTGGATGTTTATATACATCAGATGGCATATTCATTTCAAAGAAATCCAAAAGTGAATGTGGCTTTAGAAGATACATCACAGATACTTACGGGAAAGGCAAAAAAGACTGTGATAAAGTCAATAAAGAGGCTTGAAACGGAAACATCATCAGAAGTATATAATTATGCATTAAAAATTATAGAAGATGAGTATAACTGCCCCAGAATAAAAACATTACATAAGCTTATAGTTGATATTGAGCAAAGAGGCGGAAAATATTATCGTTCACTTGAAATTCTTCTGGATGATTTTAACTGCTGGGTTAAAAGAGTTTACAAATATCAGGATGACATAAAACAGATAAAAAGAAATTCATTTATTGGAATTATATTAAGTTTTGTACTCGCTTCTGTATCAGTGATAATAAGCCGTATTCTTGAAGGTACAGCAGGAATAGATATAAGTATAACTAATACTTTATTATATCAGGTTGTTTCACTTATATTTATATTATTAAATATAATCTATTTTGTGTTTGTAAATGTATCATATGGGAGAGAATGGCTTAATACGGACAGAACAGAGAAGAAAATATTAAAAGATATGAGAATTATATCTGATTCTGCTAAAAAAAGCATAAAAATATTTTCAATTATTACGTTTGGAATAATGTTAGCAGCAGCGTTTGTTTTTCTGTTTGCTAAAAAATTTCCGACGGCAGTAATAGTTGGACTGGCAGGAATTTATATGCTTTTTGTGCCGGTGATTAACCGTAAGAAAGCTTTAGCAAGAATCCAGAATGATGTCTATATATCATTTTCAGAGTGGTTGAGGGATATTGTGATTCATCTGCAGGACGAGCCTCTTCAGGCAGCGGTAAGGGAAACATATAAGGATTGTCCTGTTGTGATGAAAGAATCTCTGGGAAGATTTATATATGAACTGGAAGAAACGCCATCATCAGTAAAACCATACTATGAATTTATGAGTGAATTTGGAATACTTGATATATCATCAACAGTGCGAATGCTTTATTCCGTGTCCGAGCTTGATGTTGACGAGGCAGATGAGATGATGAATACAATTATAAAAAGAAATTATGAAATAGTAGACAAATATGAAGAAAATAAAAATCAGAATAATTTAAGTGCATTAAGGTTTGCGGAATATATACCAATGATATTTGTTTCATTAAAAATAGCAGCTGATATGCTTATGGTTATTACAGGATATTTATAAAAAAGCAGTGTCGGAGATGACGCTATCGAAGAAATGCAGGGAGCAGGTATATGGATGGATTGATAGAAGAGTATGGTAATATTTTAATTTCGTTATTATTTTCGGGGATTATTATAGGAGTATTTTTTAAAATTCTTATTAAAGTAATGATTTAGGGAGTGTTTATGAAAGATATTATAGAAGTATATTCAGATGCAATAATATCTGTAATATGTGCTGTAGCAGTTATTACACTGTTTGTAAATATAATGACAGAATACAAGGATATTATCCTGGCGTTTTTAAATCAGATTATATACAGATAGTTATTGACATTAGTATGTAATATCAGAGGAGAGAATATGAAAAACATTATAGAAACATCATGTTATCTGCTGATTATGACAATTATATGTTATATATCATTAGAATTTATAATAATGAATACTGAGATTGCAGATGTGGGAAAGATGCAGCAATATGTCTCACATTATATAGAGATATATGGAAAGACACAGAAAAATAATGATGAACTTGATTCTGCAGTTTTTGATACCATATGTAATGCTGCGAAAGACAGGGGAATGTCGGTGACATGCCAATATGAAACACAGACAGAAAATTATAAGTATTACAGAGTAAGCGTATCAAAAAATATAGGTATAAAACTTATGTCATTAAACAGGTTATATACATCAGAATGTCTTGTAAAATGTAAAGCTTAGAAAGGAAATTTGTATGAGGGTTATAATTGGGGGAAGTTCGCTTGCAGTTTTATTGGCACTTATTATTGTTATACATACGTCCGTTATAAATAAATCTGTAAGAGAAGATGAGATTAATCGTGGATTGGAAAATGCTACAGATTATGCAATAGATGTATGTTCATCTTATTATAGATATATTCAGGGCGATGATAATGATGATACATATATTACACAACTGATGGAATTTTTTTGCATGACATTGAATAGTGCAGTTAAAACAGAAGGTGATATAACAGTGTCATTGGCAGAAGCAGACGTGGATGATGGACGTTTCGATTTTCTTGTAAAGCAGGAATATACATATTCATTTGGACAAAAGAAAGGAGTATGTGTATGTCAGAGAGCAGTTTTATTAAAAAAATAATGGGGTGATGTTTATTGAAGAAACACAGTAAAATAATAATATTTATGTTGATGTCAGTTATGTTAATATCAATTATGTTTGTTAATATGACATCAGCTGCACAGATTAAGGATATCAAAGGAACCAGGGTTGAAAGACAATATTCTAATCATTATTCAGCACAGTTTAATGAATTATGGGATTCGTTTGGCAGAAGTGAAATTTCTATATATGATATTAATTACAATATAAATGATACATATAATCCAACTACATTTAATGATACTAATGGAAGAGACAGTGCAGGATATGAGATTTTATTAAAAGTTGATGGGAAAGAAGTGTGGCTTGGAAACAGCCATTATAAAAATAACGAAAAATATGACAGTATATATTATGGCTATTCAGGGATTGAACTGGATAACATCTGGTTTAATGATAATTATGAAGATGCAGCCGGAAACAAATTTACCCAGGTAAATATTGTACTGAAAAATACTAATCAGATTTCCAAGGTATTCAGTCTTGCTACGACAAGTGATATTGAAGTCGGGCATGATGATAATGCATTCTGCCGGTTTATAGGAAATGGATTTACAATGTCTAACATGTATGCAGATAATTCGGATGCACAGGGAGGAAATATTCCGTCAGTAGCATTAAATGTGTATACTAATGGAATTGCCGGTGTTACGGATGCTGACTGTGTTTATATTGGCGAATGGAAAAAAAGAAAGCAAAATGCGTGGTGTAATAATGTATTAGGAAGTTTTAATGTTATAAATAATACAAGGCATGGTGCGATGATGGGCAGTAGTGGATGTATTGATGTCGGAATGTCTATAGCATGGAAAAACAGAAGAATAAATCCGGGTGAGAGTATAACATTTTCGTATATTCTGGGTGTTAATATGTTTGATTCACAATATGAACAGCTTAACGAATATTATATGCAGAACGGAATCGACGATATGGGAGAAGCTGTTTATAAGCTGATTGCAACAGATAAAGAAAAAGTATCATATGGAAAAGAGTATTATATAGATGTAAAGAAGTATATAAAAGATAATTATTATTATGAAAAAACAGATTGTGCCGGAAGAACGATAATGACAGATAATCCGTCATATATAGTTGTGGGAAAGACGGTTAACAAAATATATTATAGGACGGATGCTTATAATAAATATAAGATTATATATGATGTAAATTATAATGGAGGGCATTGGCAGGATGGAGCAAATGTATCTTATACAAAATATGAATTAGTAAATAATCCTATTGACTTATCATTGAAAGCATATAAGGATGGATGGGATTTTAATGGATGGAGCACAAAAAATAACAGCAGAAAGATGATTGAAAAATTATTTGTTGAACGTGAGGAGGTGCATTTATATGCATTATTCAGAAAAAATATAAGTGCCGGGTTTATTGATGCAAATGGAAGAAGAAATATAGATGTGAGTATATACAATAATGAAAAATATTGTGATATTGAAGCTCCTGGAATACGTGAATTTAAAGACTGGGGAAATGTAGAAAATATTATTCCGTCTGGTTGGACAACATGTACCAATATAGATAAAGCAGAAGGAAGAATTGCAAAGATAGCTGCACATGATAATATACAGGTGTATGATGATATTTTTTATTATGCAGTATATGAAGCAAAAGCAAGGGTGACATTTGAATTGAATGGTGGCAGAGCATGCGATTCAACCAAAGAATTGTTATGTACGGTTTATCGTAATTCATTTGATTTAAACAAAACAAGAGGGGAAATTATTACATTGCCGGATTGTACGAGAAGTCCTCAGATGGAAAAAGGCGGAAATTATTGTTTTTTTGAACTTGAAGGATGGAGAATAGGAGATAAATTATTTAATCCCGGTGACAGGATTGATATATCAGAAAATACAACTATATCGGCCGTATGGAAATATGCAGATATAGAGCCGGCTGAAATGGAAATAATAAAAATAGCTTCAAGCTTTCATGGGGTTTCAATGGTAAAAAGAACTTTTGGGGATGATAAGTGGTACAAGAAGAGTGGAAAGCTTGAGGTTAAAGAACTTAAAGATTATATGCCCGATGAATGTATACAGGTATGGAAAATTAACAGCAGTGGTGACAGCTTGAGAATAAAATGAGAAGAAGCCCATATAGCGGGCTTCTTCTTAAAAAAATTTTATGATTGTTTTATTTTCATGATAATTGATACAATTCTAGCCTTTGTTGCATGTTCAATAATAAACTCAATATTACCGGTTTTTAAACGATCACCACGTTTAGGAAAGCGGTCGAGCTGTTCAATGATGTAGCCGCCAATTGAATCATTTTCATCGGAATGAAGATTTGTTCCAATTGCGTCATTTATGTCATCAAGTTTGTATGAAGCTGATACACGATAAACATTATCTGCAAGTTTAACAAAAGGTTCAGTCTCGTCTTTGTCATATTCGTCGCGGATTTCACCGACTATTTCTTCAAGTAAATCTTCGGTTGTTATCATGCCGGCAGCACTGCCGTATTCGTCAAGTACTATTGCAATGCTATGTGAGCCACGTTGCATTTCTTTAAATAATTCAGAGACATTTTTATGTTCATATGTAAAAAAAGGCTCACGCATAATATTTTTTATGCAGAATGTTTCTTCTGACTGTGAAAGTATAATATCTTTGATGTTTAATATTCCGATTATGTTATCAGCACTTTCTTCATAAATAGGGAGTCTTGTATACTGTGTATCCCTGAATAATGAAATTATCTGATTATAGTCGGAATCAACAGCAGCGGTAGTCATGTCAATTCTTGGAATCATGACATCCTTTGCCTGTGTATCGCCAAAATCAAACAAGTTATTTATAATTTGCTTTTCGTCAGATTCAATAACGCCGTCTTCATGGCTTACTTCTACGAAAGTACGGAGTTCTTCTTCTGTTATAGCTTTTTTGTTATTGTTAGGATCAATTTTTAACAAACGAAGTACGCCGCCTGATAACTTATCAACAATAAAAATAATTGGTGTGAATAAGTACATAAGAAGATTGATAACAGGTGCATAAGCAAGTGCTATTTTGTCAGCATGAACCGTGGCAGCATTTTTTGGTGAAATTTCACCGAATATAAGTACAAGAATAGTCATTATACCTGTTGCAATACCTGTTGCATAATTTCCAAAAAGATGTATTACAAGTGTAGTAAGGATTGTTGATGCACTAAGATTGACAATGTTATTGCCAATAAGTATTGTACTTAGCATTTTGCTTGAGTTGTTTATAATTTTATCAACAATAGCTGCCCGTTTGTTACCTTTGCCAACAAGAGAACGAATCTTGATTTTGTTGACCGTCATGTAAGCAGTTTCAGCAGACGAGAAAAATGCTGACATAACAAGAAGAATAATAATTGCAATAATTTGTATGATACTGTCCGTATCCAAAAAATCACTCCTTTATAAAAATATATTTACTCTCAATTCTATAAAAAAAGATGATGGAAGTCAAGAATATATAAAAAAACTTTTTTTTTACACATATAAGAAAAAATGGATTCATAAAATATGATACAGATAATAAATAAAATTGGAGGAAGTATGACAGTAAAAATATTAAACATGATAAAAACGATTGCAGTTATTTATGTTATAACGGCAATTATACTGCTAGGGTTATCATTTGGTTTATACAAATTTAATCTGAGTGAATGGCAGATAAAAGCGGGGATAATAATTACGTATATAATTTCGTCTGCAGTTGGTGGCTTTATGATTGGCTCGAGACAAAAAAATAAAAGACTTCTCTGGGGTGCATTAACAGGCTTTTTATATTTTATGATTCTTGCACTTATTTCGTTTATAGTAGGCAATGTAGATGAAATTAATATTTACGATATGATTAAAATAGCATTGATATGTGTGACTTCAGGATGTGCCGGCTCTTTCTTTTCTTCGTAATAATGAATTGTAAAATATAAAATACATTGTATAAAATTTTACTGCAACGTAAAAAAATTAAAAAATAAAAAAGGAAATCGTTAGATGTTGTTGAATATATAAAAATATAGGCAATTTTATGGAGAAATGCCTGGTCAGGTATATACATACTGGTCTTGTTTAATGAAGGGAATGATAAAAATGAACATCAGAGTTGAACAGGAAAGACGTGAGCATGAGTATTTGAGCAGATATGCAAGTTTTAGTGACGAATCACTTGGAAGAGACAGACCTGAAGAACAATGTGAAATGCGTACAATTTATCAGCGGGATAGAGACAGGATACTGCATTGTAAAGCATTCAGACGTTTAAAACATAAAACACAGGTTTTTCTTGCACCAACGGGTGACCATTACAGAACGCGGCTTACTCATACGCTTGAAGTTTCGCAGATAGCAAGAAGCATATCGAGAGCACTGCGGTTAAATGAAGATCTGACTGAAGCAATTGCACTGGGACATGATTTGGGGCATACGCCGTTCGGGCATGCAGGTGAAAGAACATTGAATGAAATATGTCCGCTTGGATTCAGTCATTATAAACAGAGTATACGTGTTGTAGAACTTCTCGAAAAAGATGGAAAGGGATTGAATCTTACAAAAGAGGTACGTGATGGGATAGTTAATCACAGGACATCGGGCAATCCATCAACATTAGAAGGAAAAGTTGTCCGTCTTTCAGATAAAATAGCATATATTAATCATGATATAGATGATGCAATACGTGCAAAGATATTCAGTGAGGATGATATACCTAAAATTTATACATCAATTCTTGGCAACAGCACCAAAACCAGACTTAATACAATGATTAATGATATTGTATTAAATAGTATGGACAAAAACGATATTGTAATGTCAGAGGAGATTGGAGATGCAATGCAAAGTCTCAGGCAGTTTATGTTTGGAAGCTTGTATCTGAATCCTACAGCGAAGAGTGAGGAAGTAAAAGCATATAAACTTATAACAGAATTGTATGAGTATTATATGAATAATATTGATGCATTACCTGATAATTACAAAATGTTTATTGAAAAAATGGACGAACCGCTTGAACGTGTGGTCTGTGATTATATTGCAGGAATGAGTGATCAGTATTCGGTTGCCAAGTTTGAGGAAATATTTGTACCGGCATCATGGAAAGTATAGATGCAACAAGAATATGAAAGGTATAGATAGAAATGTATTCAAGTGATCTGATTGAGGAAGTTGTATCAAGAAATGATATAGTAGATGTCATTTCAGGATATATAAAATTAAAGAAAAATGGCAGTTCATATGTGGGATTATGTCCTTTTCATAATGAAAAATCACCATCATTTTCAGTTTCACAGAGCAGGCAGTTGTATCATTGTTTTGGATGTGGGGTTGGTGGCAATGTAATAACATTTGTTATGGAATATGAAAATTTTACATTTCTTGAGGCAGTAAAATCACTTGCCGACAGGGTGGGCATGGAACTGCCTGAGATAAGTTATTCACAAAAAGAGCAGCAGGAGCGGGATTTAAAAACAAAACTGCTGGAAATAAATAAAATAGCGGCAACGTATTATTATCATCAGTTGAAATCCGAAAATGGACAAGTTGGATTGTCATATCTTAGAAAAAGAGGATTAACTGATGAGACAATAAACCGTTTCGGGCTGGGATATTCCGGACAGAACAGTAAAGCATTATACCGGTATCTGAAAGATAAAGGATATGATGATGATTTACTTAAAGAGAGCGGATTATTTACATATGAACGTGGTATAAATGATAAATTCTGGAACAGAGTTATGTTTCCGATAATGGATATCAATAATAAAGTTATCGGATTTGGTGGAAGAGTTATGGGGGATGCAAAACCTAAATATCTTAACTCTCCGGAAACAAAATTATTTGATAAAAGCCGTAATCTTTATGGATTAAATATTGCAAGAACGGCAAGAAAAAATAATCTGATAATATGTGAAGGATATATGGATGTAATATCTATGCATCAGGCCGGATTTAATCAGGCTGTAGCTTCGCTTGGAACCGCACTTACGCCGGGACAGGCCAGGCTGATGAAAAGATATACAGATCAGGTGTTAATAACATATGACAGTGATGAGGCAGGAACAAAGGCAGCGATGAGGGCAATTCCGATTCTTAAAGAGGCCGGACTGTCAACAAAGGTTATTAATATGCAGCCATATAAAGACCCTGATGAGTTTATAAAAGCTCTTGGGGCAGAGGCATTTCAGGAGCGGATTGATAATGCATCAAACAGTTTTATGTATGAAATTGGCGTTATTGAGAAAAAATATGACAGAAGTGACCCTGAAAGTTCAACTGAATTTGAACGTGAGGTAGCAAGAAAACTCACAGGTTTTTCACAGAAACTTGAGAGAGATAATTACCTTAATGCTGTATGCAGAAAGTTTAATATACAGATGGATGGAATGAGGGAACTTGTGGCAAGTTATGGAAACCAAAGCGGAATTCTTGAAAGAAAAGATGAAAGATCGAGAGTTTCCATGCAGCAGACAGCAAAAAAGAAGAGGGACAGCGGTGTGCGTCAGGCAGAAAAAATTCTGCTTACATGGATGATAGATGATGGAGAGATATTTAAAAAAGTTAAGGAATATATAGAACCATCAGATTTTATCGACCCACTTTTAAGGGATGTTGCAGACAAGCTATATTCACAGTTTGATGAGGGATATGTTAATCCGGCGTCTATTATAAATACATATGCGACAGATGAAGAGCATAATGAAGTTGCAGCATTATTCAGTGCCGATTTAAATGATGATTTGAATAAAAATGAACGGGAAAAAGCATTGAATGACACTGTGATAAAAGTGAAATCAAACAGTCTTGAGCATGCACTTAATAATACATCTGACGGGCATCAGATGCAGGAACTTCTGATGCAACAGATGAAGCTGAAAAATATTTATATTCATATTTAGATAAAAAGAAATGGAAGGAAGGACCATATTCATGGCAAAGAAAAAGGAAAACGTAACAGAAGAAATCAAGGTACAGGAGAGTACGGTAAAAGCACCAGTAAAAAAAGCTGCCGCTAAAAAGGTAAAAGAAAGCGAAGCAAAAACACAGAGCGAGGCTGATATTGAAAATGAAGAAGCTTTAAAAGCACAGGAACTTGCAGAAAAATTTGATGAGAAGTGCAACGGGCTTCTTGCAATAGCAAAGAAAAAGAAAAATGTTCTTGATTATCAGGAAATTATGAACTATTTCCTGGATACTGATTTTGAAGCAGATAAAATGGAAAAAGTTTTTGAGTTCCTTGAAAAAAATAATGTTGATGTAAAAATGTCTGAGGACGTTGAAGAAGATGACGACATTATTCTTGATGATGAAGATGAAATTAATATTGAAAAAATTGATTTGTCAGTACCTGATGGTGTGGGACTTGAAGACCCTGTAAGAATGTATCTTAAAGAGATTGGTAAAGTACCGCTTCTTTCAGCAGAAGAAGAAATAGAATATGCTAAAAGGATGGAACAGGGAGATGAAGAGGCTAAGAAGCGACTTGCAGAGGCAAACCTTCGTCTTGTTGTAAGTATTGCAAAAAGATATGTGGGAAGAGGAATGTTGTTCCTTGATCTTATCCAGGAAGGAAATCTTGGTCTTATCAAGGCTGTTGAGAAGTTTGATTACAGAAAAGGATATAAATTCAGTACCTATGCAACATGGTGGATAAGACAGGCTATTACAAGAGCAATAGCTGATCAGGCTAGAACAATTAGAATACCAGTTCATATGGTTGAGACAATTAACAAACTTGTAAGAGTTTCAAGACAGCTTCTTCAGGAATTGGGAAGAGAGCCATCTCCTGAAGAAATTGCTGAAGCTATGGATATTCCGGTAGAAAGAGTACGTGAGATTCAAAAAATATCACAGGAGCCGGTATCTCTTGAAACACCTATCGGCGAAGAGGAAGACAGTCACCTTGGCGATTTTATTCAGGATGACAATGTTCCTGTACCTGCCGAGGCAGCAGCTTCAACACTTCTTAAAGAGCAGCTTGTAGAAGTTCTTGGAACACTTACAGAGAGGGAACAGAAAGTTTTAAGATTAAGATTCGGCATGGATGATGGCAGAGCGAGAACACTTGAGGAAGTTGGTAAAGAGTTCAATGTTACAAGAGAGCGTATACGTCAGATAGAAGCCAAGGCATTAAGAAAGTTAAGACATCCAAGCAGAAGCCGTAAACTCAAAGATTATCTTGACTAAATTATGGATGGATAATTGAACATGAATGAATTTAAACTTTCAAAAAGACTGGCGTGTGTTGCTGGTATTATTAATCCGGGAGGAGTGCTTGCTGATATAGGAACAGACCATGGCTACCTTCCTGTGCATGTTGCAAAAAATAACATCGCATCAAAGGTAATCGCAATGGATGTGAGAAAAAAACCGCTTGAAAAGGCAGCTGAAAATATTAAATTATATGGAGTTTCGCAGAAAGTGGAACTCCGCCTTTCAGACGGACTTTATAAACTGGCTGAAAATGAGGCTGATACAATTACAATATGTGGAATGGGTGGAAAGCTTATACAGTCAATTCTTGAAAATGGCAGCAGTAAAATATCAGAAAATACACAGCTTATATTATCACCGCAGTCAGAAATCCGAGAATTCAGAAAGTATCTTTCGGAGTCAGGATATGAAACAGTAAAAGAGTATATGATAAGCGAAGATGGACAGTTTTATGTTATTATTGACTGCAGACGCAATGGATATAAAAATGAACTTATTTGCACAGATGAGACAGAAAAAGAAGTATATTACAGATACGGAGAAGAACTTTTAAAGGGAAAAAATAAAAGTTTAAGAGAATATCTGTTGAGAGAATTAAGAATTTCACAAGGTGTAAGAAATAAACTTGAAAATATTAATAATGATAAAATTGCCGGACGGTTAAAAGAACTCGATTTTGATTTAGAATGTATTAAGTATGCATTGGAGTTTTATAAATAAAATAATGTTATAAACTGGAGAGATGTATTATGGCAAAAACAGTATCAGAAATTGTAAAAGAGGCACAAAGGGATTATGATGGCAGAATAATTCTTGTGAAAGCAGATGGATTACTTCAGGAGATTTCAGATAAAGTTGTTGAAGATGAAAAGATAGAATTTGTTACGACACAGACATCGATTGGCAATGAGACGTACAGAAGAAGTGTTGTTCTGCTTATGCTTGATGCAATGAAGAAGATTCCTGAAGGGGAAAAAGTAGAAAAAGTAAGTATTGAATATTCAATAGGCAAAGGACTATATTGCAAATTATATGGTGATGTCATACCTACACAGGAATTTCTTGATAAAGTAAAAGCGAAGATGAAAGAGCTTGTTGAACTCGATATGCCTATCAAGAAACGACTCATGAAGACAAGAGAAGCCATAGAACTCTTTAAAAAGCATGGGATGGAAGATAAAACAAAGCTTTTTAAATATCGCAGAGGTTCATATGTTAATGTTTATTCACTTGGAACATATGAAGATTATTATTATGGATATATGGCACCATCAACAGGTATTTTAAAGACATTTGATTTATTTGAATATGATGAAGGATTTGTACTTCAGCTTCCTGTTAAAGAAAAACCAGATGAAGTGCCACAATTCAATCCTCCGGCAAAACTTTTTAATGTATTAAAAGAGTCAACACAGTGGGCTGACATGCTGGACATCCACACTGTTGGTGCATTAAATGAGCATATTACCAATTCTGAAATGGGTTCGCTTATGCTTGTCTGTGAGGCTTTGCAGGAACAGAAAATATATGATATTGTCAAGATGATTCAGAAAAGACCCGGAACAAAGTTCATAATGATAGCCGGACCGTCATCATCGGGAAAAACAACATTTTCACACAGATTATCAATTCAGCTGATGGCTAACGGATATAAACCGCATCCTATAGCTGTTGACAATTATTTTGTTGAAAGAGAAAACACACCTGTTGACGAGAATGGTGATTATAATTTTGAAGATTTGCATGCTATAGATATAGAATTGTTTAACAAACATATGAATATGCTTCTTTCCGGTGAAAGGGTCGATATGCCTGTCTTCAATTTTAAAATTGGAAAGAAAGAATATGGAACACAGTTTTTACAGCTGGGCAAGGATGATATTTTAGTTATTGAAGGCATTCATTGTCTTAATGATGAACTTTCATATGCACTTCCGGTTGAAAGTAAATTTAAAATATACATAAGTGCACTTACACAGCTTAATGTTGATGAACATAACAGAGTTTCTACGACAGATGGAAGACTTATAAGAAGAATGGTAAGAGATCACAGAACAAGAGGTGCGTCTGCAAAGAGAACGCTTGAAATGTGGGATTCTGTAAGAAGGGGAGAAGAGAAAAATATATTTCCGTTCCAGGAGCAGGCAGATATTATGTTTAATTCATCTCTTGCATATGAGATATCGGTTTTAAAACCTTATGTTGAACCGCTGCTTTTTTCAATAAAAGAAGAAGCACCGGAGTATCAGGAAGCAAAAAGGCTTTTAAAATTCTTAGAGTATTTTCTTCCTTGTGGAACAGAATATATACCGGTTAATTCAATAATGAGGGAATTTGTTGGCGGAGGATGCTTCCGCGTTTGATCGTAAGCTGCGGCGGTTTAGAAAGATTTTCTATAACCGCCGGCTTCTTTAAATAAATTTTCAATGAATTCAGATGTTTCTTCCGGGGTGTCATTGCTGATATTATCCCTGATATTGTGCATTTCTTCGATGAATTTATCAAGAAATGTGCATATTGAATCTTTATTTGAGTTGCAAATCTGACTCCACATTTCCGGTGAAGATGCCGCAATTCTTGTTGTGTCGCGGAAACCACCGGCAGCAAGAAGATGCATGTGTTTTTCATCATCATCATTAGTTTTAACAGTTCTTGTCAGACCGGCTGCAATAAGATGAGGTACATGGCTTATTGCTGCTACAGTATAGTCATGTTCTTTGTAATCCATGATTACAGGAACTGCTTTCATATCTTTAATCAGCTGCACGTATGATTCCAGACTTTCACTGGATGTATCTGCTGTTGGTGTTATCACATATTTTGAGTCTTTTAAAATATCAGCACTTGAATTGGCATATCCTGATAACTCAGAGCCAGCCATCGGATGACCACCTATAAAACAACTGTCTAATCCAAGTTCATGTGCGGCTTTGTGGATATTTCCTTTTACACTTCCAACATCAGTGATTATGCATCCCGGTTTTATAAAAGGTTTGAGTGCAGACATATATTTTGTAATTGTAATAACTGGTGTACACAGAAAAATGTAATCACATTTTGAAAAATTATCATCTGTACATGTGCATATATCGTCTATAACCTTATCGTTAAGAGCAGCAATAAGAGGTTCGCGGCTTCGGCTTTCAACTATAATATGATATTCGGGATGTGCTGCTTTTATTGCTTTTGCAATAGAACCGCCAATAAGTCCGAAACCGATGAAGCCTATATTTAAAAAGTCACAGTTTGTCATTTTTTATCTCCATAAAATAATATATATATTGTCTGATTTGTTCATATAAAGATTTATAAACAAAGATAATTCAATCTTTAAATAAAGCACAGATTGGAAGTATTTTAACACTTTAAAGTGGAAAATAAAAGCGTTTTGTTATAAAAAATTAAAAAACTGAAAAGTATATGAAAAAACACAGCAGCACTAAAGGGCTATATTCTTGACAAATCATATGGTTATGCTAAAATATTCTCTAAATGTGGATTCACAATGATTCATTGAATAACAGGAGATTGTGGCTGATTGATAGACAGAGTATGTTTATTAAATATAAGAATCGGCCAGCGGATTTTGTGCTGCGCCAGAATCCGAGCAGAAGCTGCTCCTAAAATACAAGACGCAGCGTGGAGGCTAGACATGGCGGCAGCTTATAATCACAAAGTTGTTGAAAAAAAGTGGCGTGGTAACTGGGAAGCACACCCTATTAATGTTAATGATGGCAAGAAGCCAAAATATTACTGTCTTGATATGTTCCCATATCCTTCTGGAAGCGGACTTCATGTAGGTCATTGGAGAGGATATGTTATCAGCGATGTATGGAGCAGATATAAGTTGATGCACGGATATTATGTAATTCATCCAATGGGATGGGATGCATTTGGTCTTCCGGCAGAAAACTATGCTATAAAGAATGGTGTTCATCCGAGAATTTCTACAGCAAGCAATATTGCTAATATAAAGAGACAGATTCAAGATATTTCAGCAGTATATGACTGGGATATGGAAGTTAATACAACAGATCCGGAATTCTATAAGTGGACACAGTGGATATTTGTAAAGATGTTTAAAGCTGGTCTTGCATATGAAAAAGAGATGCCTATCAACTGGTGCCCTTCATGTAAGACAGGTCTTGCAAATGAAGAAGTAGTAAATGGATGTTGTGAGAGATGTCATTCAGTAGTTACTAAGAAAGATTTGAAGCAGTGGATGTTAAAGATTACTGCATATGCAGACAGACTTCTTGATGACCTTGACAAGCTGGACTGGCCTGAAAAGGTTAAGAAGATGCAGGGTGACTGGATTGGCCGTTCATATGGTGCAGAAGTTGACTTTAAGGTTGAGGGAAAAGATGAGAGCATAACAGTATATACAACAAGACCTGATACACTTCACGGTGCTACATTTATGGTACTTGCACCAGAACATAAGCTTGCAAAGAGCCTTGCAACAGATGAGACAAGAAAAGATGTTGAAGAATATATTTTCAGAGCTTCAACACGTTCAAATATCGACCGTATGCAGGATAAAGAAAAGACAGGTGTATTTACAGGCTCATATGCAATTAATCCTCTTAATGGTAAGAAAGTACCTATCTGGCTTTCAGATTATGTTCTTGCAGATTATGGTACAGGTGCTATTATGTGTGTTCCTGCACATGATGACAGAGACTTTGAATTTGCAAAGAAGTTCAATCTTCCTATTATTCAGGTAATTGCAAAAGATGGTAAAGAAATTGAAAATATGACGGAGGCTTATACAGAAGCAGCCGGTACAATGATTAATTCAGGTGACTGGAATGGAATGGAATCATCAGTTCTCAAAAAAGAAGCACCTGAGATGATTGAAAAGATGGGCTTTGGCAAGAAGAAGGTTAATTATAAGCTTCGTGACTGGGTATTTTCAAGACAGAGATACTGGGGAGAACCAATTCCTATTATTCATTGTCCGGATTGTGGCTGCGTTCCTGTTCCTGAAGACCAGCTCCCGGTACTTCTTCCGGAAGTTGAGAAATATGAGCCGACAGGTACAGGTGAATCACCTCTTGCAGCTATTGATGAATGGGTAAATACAACATGCCCATGTTGTGGAAAACCTGCAAAGAGAGAGACAAATACAATGCCTCAGTGGGCAGGTTCATCATGGTATTTCCTCAGATACGTTGATAATAAGAATAAAGATGAACTTGTAAGCCGTGAAAAAGCAGATAAGTATCTTCCTGTTGATATGTATATCGGCGGTGTTGAGCATGCAGTGCTTCACCTTCTCTATTCAAGATTTTATACAAAATTCCTTCACGATATAGGAGTTGTAGATTTTGATGAGCCATTCACAAAGCTCTTTAACCAGGGAATGATTACAGGTAAGAATGGTATTAAGATGAGTAAGTCAATGGGAAATGTAGTATCTCCTGATGATCTTATTGAAGATTATGGATGCGATGCATTAAGAATGTATGAACTTTTTGTAGGACCACCTGAAATGGATGCAGAGTGGGATGACAGAGGTATAGATGGCGTTCGTCGTTTTCTTGGACGTTTCTGGAATCTTGTGACAGAAAATGCTGACAAGAATTTTGCGGAAACAGCAGAGACAGTTAAAATTCGTCATAAACTTGTATATGATATAACAACAAGACTTGAAAACTTCAACCTTAATACAGTTGTCAGCGGCTTTATGGAATATACTAACAAGCTTATTGATTTATCAAAGAAGCAGGGTGGTATTGACAAAGCTACTCTTGAAACAGCTGTAACACTTCTTGCTCCGTTTGCACCTCATCTTGCAGAGGAACTCTGGGAACAGCTTGGACATAATACAAGCGTATTTGTAGGAAATCCATGGCCTTCATATGATGAGGAAGCTATGAAAGAGGATGAAATCGAAATAGCTGTACAGATTAATGGTAAAGTTAAAGGCAAGATTACAATTCCTGCTGATGCAGACAAAGATGCAGCAATTGCTGCTGCAAAGGCTGCACTTGAAGATAAGTATCCTGAGAATATTGTAAAAGAGATTTACGTTCCGGGCAGAATTGTAAATATTGTTGCTAAATAATTTTTAAACATAAAAGAAATGGCACAGGTAATTAAGATGTTATCTGTGCCATTTCTTAATTATTTCCCTATAAGAGCAAGAATCTGAGGAAGCATCTGGCGTTCCTGTTCTGTGAGTTCGTCTTTTACCTGTTCTATTATAAGAAGAGTATCTTCTTTTGTGAAATTAATGCCTGCCTGTTTTGCTTTTGTACTTAAAGCAAGAAGGAGCGGGAGTATTTCTTCTTTTGATTTTCCTTTTGACATCGTTTTGAATTCATTGATTATAAGCTGTTTTCTGAAATCCAGATCTTTCATAATACCACCATGAATATGTATCGATTAATAATATGTTAAAAAGCCTGACAAAATACCATTAATATCATGTTTGTGAATCATTTAATTTTTGGTCGAGTGAATCAAGCTGCTTTAAATATTCGTCATATAATTTCTGCTGTGAAGAATCCATAAAAGAACCAAATTGTGATGCCTTGCTGCTGTTTTTACAATCGGAGCCGGAATCAGAATGGAAATCAGAACTGCTGTCCTGGGCTGAATTGGAAGCATTAAACATAGACATGAAATTTTTTAATGAGTCAGTATCACTGTTAAACATTGATGACATATTGGAAAAAAGCTTGAAATTTTTGATAAGTCCGGCATATTCAGGCGGGCAGTAAGGAAGAATGGCACATATAAAATCGTCATTTTCCAACAAATCGCTAATTGAATGAATATGTGGAATGGATGAATTACATGATATAAAATCAGCACAATCAGGTGACCTGAAGTAATTAATGGTATAATTCAATTCATTTAATCGGATAATCACAGATAACATTTTTGCCATTGGAAAATCAAGAAATGGAATCATGGCTTTGATGATTTGAAATAATAAAGGAAGTGTCTGCATATCAAATATGGTTATTGGAGGTTTATCTGACATGGGTTCACCATCCTTAAAAAATCTATAATAATATATGCGGTAAATAAGAAGTTATGAATATAATATATTGAGAATGACAATAAGGCGTAACCAATATGGAAGATAAGAATATCGTGATAGTGGATGAAACGACAATCTATGAAGTGGATGGTGCATGTGTTGAGGAGATGAGAAAAAAGAAAGACGCAGGCACGCCTGCAACATAGAGAAAGGGGCATCGCACTAAGAAATTAGTGCGATGCCCCTTTTAATAAATATCTGGTATATTTAAGAATGTGTCTTCAACATAAGGATTAGTTGCAGCCGCATCCACATCCGCAGCCGTTGTTGTTAAATAAACTGTTGTTGCCGCATCCTCCACCACAGAATAACAGAAGAAGGATAATCCATGTACAGCTGTCATTGCCGCATCCGCATCCTCCGAAAGTGCTATTGCCGCTGCCACAGCCGCCGCAGAGAAGGAGAAGGCAGATAATCCAGAAACAAGAAGAGCATCCGCCATTGCAGTCACTGCATCCACCACAGTTTGTTGCTGCTAAATCACTCATTTTAAATTCCTCCGGAAATCATTTACAATAAAATAATATGAGATATGGCTTGTGTATGTTACTATAAAAAATAAAAAGTTGATATTATATTTGTTAAAAATTAATTGCAAATAATATCATATTGTTATATTATCTAATTTGGCTTATTTAAATTACATAAGGATAAATATAGACATAAAAAATGTTTATTCAGACTTTTAGTGTAAAGAAATGGAGATTACATAATGAAAGTATCAGTTATAATTCCCTCTTTAAATCCTGATGAAAAACTAATATGTGTTGTAGATTCATTAAGAGAGGCTGGCTTTGATGATATTATTCTGGTAAATGATGGCAGTGATGAAAATCATAGGGAGCCTTTTGAGCATGCATCAGCTTATCCGGAATGTACAATTCTTACGCATGAGGTAAATAAAGGTAAAGGACGTGGTCTTAAAACTGCATTTGAATACTGCATTAAAAACAGACCCGATATAGATGGGGTTGTTACTGTTGACGGAGATAATCAGCATAAGGCGGCAGATATCCTGAAATGCTGTGAGAAAATGGCAGAGTGCAAAGATAAAGTTGTTCTTGGTGTAAGAAATTTTTCGGGAAAAGACGTACCGTTTAAGAGCAGATTCGGAAATAACATGACAAGTTTTGTGTTTAAATTTGCATGTGGACTTAATATATCAGATACCCAGACCGGATTAAGAGCAATACCCAGACAGTATCTTGAATTGTTTGATAAAGTAAAAGGTGAAAGATTTGAATATGAAACTAACATGCTTCTTGAATTCAAGCAGAGCCATATAGATTTTGTGGAAGTTCCGATAGAAACTGTATATATTGAAGAAAATGCATCAACTCATTTTAATCCTATCAAGGACTCATTGAAAATATATGGTGTTATTTTTAAGTTTTTATTCAGCTCAATTGCATCATCTGTGATTGATCTGGCAATGTTTGCTCTTATCAGTGCATTGATGTTTGGAAAACTTGACGGAAGCATAAGAATATTTACTGCTACGCTTGGTGCGAGAATTATATCATCACTTTTTAACTATACATTTAACAGAAAAGCGGTATTTAATTCAAAGAGTGGCGTCAAGTCATCAATTGTGAGATATTATATCTTATGTGCATGTCAGCTTTGTGTTTCATATGGTCTTGTATACCTTGTTACAAGTGTATTGTCGCTTGGGCAGGTACTTACGGTTGTGGCAAAAGCTATAATAGATACAATACTTTTTGTGATAAGCTTCCAGATACAGAGAAGATGGGTGTTTAAGCATAATTAAACTTTAAATATAAAAGAAATGGAGAATTTTATGAGTAACGAAAACAACGAAGAAATTGAATTGTTTGATTACATGGATGAAGAATCAGAATCAAGAAAAATTCCCGTGAATAAAAAAGAAAAAACAGGCGGGAAAAGTGGCAGATCAAAGAAAAAGAAAAAAGCCGGAGCACTTACATGGGTTGGAAGAGTTGCGGCAACAATAGGCATTACACTTGCACTTATTATAGTATGGCTCTACGGAGTTATGGCGGTTCTTGTATATGGACCTTCAAAGACAGCAAAAAATCAGTTTGTACTGTCTGTGCAGGAGACGAGTGCAATTGGATTCCTTGCTAATATTTTCTGTTCGCAGGAAGAGATAGATGCAATCAAGGCAGCCAATTCAATTAAGGATACAGATGAAGTTACAGATACAAGTCTTGTAAGTATTGATACAGAAGATAATTCGGAAGTTCCTGATATCGAGATAATTGATGTTAAAGGTTCAACATATAGTGGAAAACTTATGAAAATCAAGGATCCTTCAAGATTTTTTGTGGGAACAATAGAAGGATTTCATCAGGGAAATGGACAAGTTGTTGCTGATATTGCAAAAAGATATAATGCCGTAGGTGGTGTAAATGGCGGTGAGTTCGTAGATGGTGAGACAACATATACAGGCATGCCGATTGGACTTGTTATGATTAATGGTGAACAGGTTAACGGAAACAGTGGTTCAACATATCATGTTACAGGTATAACATTTGATAATAAGCTTGTCGTAGGTAATATGACAGCAGAACAGGCAAAACAGAATAATATCCGCGACTGTGTAAGCATCAGCAACAGTATCGGACCATTCCTTATAATTAATGGTGAGGCACAGGATGTATCAGGTACAGGCGGTGGCCTTAATCCACGTACAGCACTTGGACAGACCTCGGACGGCTCTATAATTCTTCTTGCTATTGACGGACGTATGGCAAACAGCCTTGGAGCTTCATTCTCGGATTTACAGGATATAATGCTTCAGTATGGTGCGGTCAATGCTTCAGTAATGGATGGTGGCACATCAACACAGATGTATTATGAAGGAGAAGTAATAAATACACCTTATTCGCCTACAGGTCCAAGAACATGTCCAACAGCATGGCTTGTTAAATAAAATATAAGGAGTGGCAATGATGAATAAAAAGAAAAAAAGAAAAAATATATCAAAGTTTAAAAGATTCCTTCTTATATATTCAGGAATACTCGCAGCTGCCATGATTATATGCTGGAGTGTTCTTTATGTATTTATCAAAGATTATGAGCAGGGCAGGCCGACATATGCAATGGATAAAATAACAAAGAAGTTTACTGCAGATAATGTTGAAAAGCTTCTTAACGACAGCGGTGTAAAAGCTAATGAATTTGAGACGAATGAGAAAGTTGCAGAGTATCTTAAAGGAAAACTTGGCAATGAGCAGATTACATATAAAAAGAAAAACAGGGAATATTCAGAATCAAATCCTGTATATGTAGTGTATGCCGGTGATACAGCAATAGCAAAAGTATCGCTTCAGGAAGACGGAAAAAACGGCTTCAAATTTACAAAGTGGAAGCTTGGAAGCATTTCATTTGACGATTATTCAGACAAATCAACAAACAATGCTATTACTATCAGTGCACCTAAGGGAAGCAAAGTCTCAATTAATGGCGTGGAGGTAAGTGACAATTATATAAAACAGGATGATGTGGAATTTTCGCCATGTAAACATGTTGCTTCTTATGTTTCAGAGCCTTTAAGAACAATCTATGAAGTGTCAGGACTTATTGCAAAACCTGAAATTAAAGCAGAGATGTCCGGAAACCAGCTTGAGATTACAAATAAAAATAATGCGTATACAATAGAATATCCTCAGGATGAAGAATTGCTTTCGCAGATGAAAGATGATATTATGGGTATTGCAAGAAATTATGGCAAGTACATAATAAACAGAGGAAGTCTCAGCTCACTTACAAAACGTATGGTTGGATATGCCAATGAATATATGAGTGATATTCCGGCTGTATGGGCTTATCTTTATGGAAAAACATATACATATGAATTTAATAATGAGAATATTTCCAATTTCAGAAAGTATTCAGATAACTGCTTCTCATGTGATGTTTACTATGATTTATATGTAGACTGGAAAGATGGCAATAAAACATACAATACATCAGTAACATATACTTACGTAAAGACAAATGGTGCATGGTATGTAGCAGATTTTATACTTAATTAGTAAAGGGGCAGCAGGGAATTCCTGCTGCCTTGTGCTTTCTTGTTTAAAACATGAAAAAATGTGAAAGGCTTGATACTAATGGCAGAAAATAAAAAAAGAAACTTTCTTGTTCATGGCGGAATTCTGGCGATGGCCGGAATTATAGTAAGAATCATAGGAATGTTTTACAGAATTCCACTTATGAACATAATAGGCAGTGAAGGTAATGGTATTTACAGTGTTGCATATAATATATACAATATAATGCTTGTTTTGTCGTCATATGGACTACCGATGGCGGTTTCAAAGCTTATTTCAGCAAGATTTATAACGAAACAGTATAGGAATGCGGCACAGGTGTTCAGATGTTCGTTGACAGTATCAATATGTACAGGTGGTGCTGCGGCACTTATTCTGTTTTTTGGTGCAGGAGTAATTGAAAAATTATACAGAGGTGTTCCGGGACTTGCAATTCCGTTAAGAGTTCTTGCTCCGACAATATTCCTTGTTGCCATAATGGGCGTTATGAGAGGATTTTATCAGGGCCAGGGAACAATGATTCCAACGGCTGTTTCACAGCTTGTAGAGCAGATTATGAATGCTGTAGTAAGTATCCTTGCAGCATATTTGCTTACAAGTGCATATAAGAATTCCGTGGAGACAGCTGCATATGGAGCAGCCGGTGGAACAATGGGTACTGCATTTGGTGCATTATCAGGACTTATACTTCTCGTAGTAATATATATTCTGTACAGACCTACATTCAGGCGGATGATAAAAAAGGACAAAGTAAGTTCTGTACATTCTGATAAAGATGTATACAAAACAATTATTATAACTATGATTCCTATAATACTTGGACAGACACTATATCAGATTAGTGCGGTTATAGATGATGCCATGTTTTCTAATATTATGGTTGGAAGAAACATATCATCAAATATAAAAGCAGATTTAGGCAATTTCAGTTCAAGCTACAGCTTGTTAATAGGAATTCCGCAGGGTGTTGCATCAGCAATGTCGGCTTCAATGCTTCCGAGCATTGTAGCATCATATACACAGGGGGATAATGCGTCTGTTAAAGATAAGATAGCACAGACAATAAAGACAAATATGTTTATAGCAATACCATCATTTGTCGGACTTGTAACGCTTGGAAAGCCGATTATACAGCTTTTATTTTCGAGATATAACAGCACACAGGGTGCCATGATGCTTAAAATAGGTGCAATTGCTGTAGTATTTTATACACTTGCAACTGTTACAAGTTCTGCATTACAGGGAATTGACAAAATGAATGTTCCGGTAAAACATTCACTTATCTCACTTGTTGTTCATATTGTGCTTGTCTATTTTATGCTTAGATGGTCAAGACTTGGAATTTATGGTATAGTAATCGGAAATGCATCATTTCCAATATTAATTTTCATATTGAATTTAAAGTCTCTTAAAGAATATATTGATTATGACCTGGAATATATCAGGACATTTCTGATACCGTTATGCTGTTCTGTTATAATGGGAATAGCTGTAAGCCTGACATATAAAATGTTGTATAGTGTATGTCATATTAATATAGTTGCACTTATGTGTGCGTTTGTTGTAGCGGGAGTAACATATTTCGGAACGATATTTTTGCTTAAAAAGAAAGGTAAATATTAATTATGTTATGTGAGAATTGTAATGAAAATGAGGCAACATTTCATTATACTGAAGTTGTAAACGGAATTATGACGCAGCATCATCTTTGCAGCGAGTGTGCAGCAAAAATGGGACTTACAGGTTTTGCCGAGTCACCTTCTGCTGATTTTCCTTTTGCAAGACTTCTTACAGGACTGCTTGCGGCGTCAAACAGAAGTACGCAGGAGCAGGATAATCCTATGATGAATGTGAAATGTCCCAAGTGCGGCATGAAATATCAGGAGTTTATCCGCATAGGTAAATTCGGCTGTGCGGACTGTTATGATGTTTTTGGACCGCTTATAGAAGATAATATAAAAAAATTACATGGAAGCGTTGAACACAAAGGGAAAAAATCAAACAAAACAGCACAGCATGGAAATGACCTGCTTGATGAGATAGCTGTACTCAATGCAAAATTAAAAGAGGCAGTTGAACTGGAAAATTTTGAAGATGCTGCCCATTACCGTGATGAGATAAAAAAGCTGAAAGAAGGTGGCGGTAATGCTTAGATGGTTTGAGACGAACGGAAAAGAAAGTGATGTTGTAATATCAAGCCGTGTCAGGCTGGCAAGGAATGTGAAAAAATATAATTTTTCACTGAAACTTACTGAAAATGATGCTGTAAAGATGATAGATGAACTTAGTGAGGCAATAAACAGTCTTGATATAGTAAAAGATTACAGCAGCTATAATTTCAAAACGCTTGATGAATATCAGAAACAGGCTATGAAGGAAAGACATGTTATAAGCAATTTTCTTTTAGGACAGAAGCAGGCGGCGGGATTTGTTTCAAAAGATGAAGATATATCAATAATGCTTAATGAAGAAGACCATATCAGAATTCAGGCATATGCTCCGGGAATGGATATGGAGAAGGCGTTTGAACTTGCAGATAAAGTTGATGATGCTATAGATTCAGTGACGGATTATGCTTTTGATGAGAAGTATGGTTATCTTACAACATGTCCGTCAAATGTCGGAACGGGAATGAGAGCTTCATATATGCTTCATCTCCCGGCATTGGCAGGAAATAACAGGATATCCGGACTTGCATCAGAAGTTGGCAGATTTGGGCTTGTATTAAGAAGCGTATATGGTGACGGTTCAAAAAATTATGGGGATATATATAAACTCTCCAACCAGATTACGCTGGGTGTTTCTGAAAAAGAAATAATAGATAACCTCACACATATTGCGAATCAGATTATAAGCCAGGAAAGAACGCTTAGAAAACAATATGTACTTAACAAAAGATTAAGTGCTTCAGATATAGCATATCGTTCATATGGTGTTTTAAGATATGCAAGAAAACTGTCACTTAACGATGCAATGTTATTGCTTTCGCAGATAAGGCTGGGACTCGCACAGGGGCTTATCGGGACTGATATGGAAAATGAATTCTGTGTTTATCAGCTTATGATAGGCGTAATGCCTGCGAATCTTGCATTGATGAATGACAGTGATATGTCACCTGAAGAAATTGAAGAATACAGGGCAAAATTTATAAGAGATAATCTTCCTGTTATACGATGACTGATATATAATAAAATTAAGTTTAATGAAAGGATGTATATATGCAGAGCAGATTTACAAAAAAAGCACAAGAAGCACTAGACCATGCGTCAGAGGCGGCAGTTATGCTCGGACATAGTTATATTGGCTCAGAGCATCTGCTTATAGGCCTTATACAGACAGAAGAATGTCTTGCTTCGGCTGTGCTTGCTGAATATGATGTTACAGATGAAAAAATAATAAATCTTGTATACCAGCTTATAGCACCTGAAGGTGCAGTCGGAGTAAAAGAGCCGACAGGATATACACCGAGAGTACGCCGTATACTTGAAAATTCGGCGAAGGAAGCTATACGATTTAAAGCTGACCTGATTGGAACAGAACATATTCTTATTTCAATAATAAAAGAATCAGAGTGCGTGGCTGCAAGGCTTCTCAATACGATAGGTGTAAATATCAAAAAATTATATGTTGATATCCTTATTGCAATGGGAGAAGATGCTAACAGCTACAAGGAAGATTTTCACAGCAAAACAAAGAAAGGAAAAACTTCTACACAGACACTTGACCAGTACAGCAGGGATTTGACAGAGCTTGCAAGACAGGGAAAACTTGACCCTGTAATAGGAAGAGAAGAAGAGATTAACAGAGTTATACAGATTCTTAGCAGACGTACAAAAAATAATCCATGTCTTATTGGTGAACCCGGAGTCGGAAAAACAGCAATAGCGGAAGGTCTTGCAGCAAAAATAATAGAGGGAAATGTTCCTGAAACTATAAAAGACAAGCGTCTTCTTACACTTGATTTGTCAGGAATGGTTGCCGGCTCAAAATACAGAGGCGAATTTGAGGAGAGAATCAAAAAAGTTATCAGTGAAGTGAAAGCTGCCGGAAATATACTTTTGTTCCTTGATGAACTTCATACAATAATAGGTGCAGGCGGTGCAGAAGGTGCTATAGATGCATCAAATATTTTAAAACCGTCGCTTGCGAGAGGTGAAATACAGCTTATAGGTGCAACAACTCTTGAGGAATACAGAAAATATATAGAAAAAGATGCTGCTCTTGAACGCCGTTTCCAGCCTGTAAAAGTAGAAGAACCGACAGAAGAAGAGGCAATTCAGATTCTTATGGGTCTTCGTGGCAAATATGAGGAACATCATAATGTAACTATTGATGATAAAGCAGTTGTAGCTGCTGTAAAACTTTCAAAAAGATATATCAATGACAGGTTTCTTCCAGATAAAGCGATAGACCTTATTGATGAAGCATCTTCAAAGACAAGGCTTAAAGCATATGTAATGCCTGATAATGTCAAGAAACTTGAAGAAGAGATTAAGAAACTTGATGAGAAAAAAGAAGAGGCAATTAAAAATGAGGCCTATGAGGAAGCTGGAGAAGTAAAAAAACAGCAGACAAAGAAAAAAGAAAAACTTGCAAAACTTATGCATGACTGGGAAGAAAAAAGAAATGGTGCATGCCTTAATGTCGGAGAAGAAGAAATTGCAGATGTAGTATCTTCATGGACAAAAATACCTGTATCAAAGATTGCAGAGGCAGAATCAGAGCGTCTTATGAAACTCGAAGAGACACTTCACAAACGGGTAATAGGTCAGGATGAAGCAGTAAGTTCAATAGCAAGAGCTATAAGAAGAGGCAGAGTTGGCCTTAAAGACCCTGACAGGCCAATTGGTTCATTCCTTTTCCTCGGACCTACAGGCGTTGGAAAAACTGAACTTTCAAAAGCTCTTGCAGATGCAATGTTTGGAAGCGAGGAAGCACTTATACGAGTTGATATGTCTGAATTTATGGAAAAGCATACAGTCTCAAAGCTCATAGGTTCGCCTCCGGGATATGTAGGATATGATGAGGGCGGCCAGCTTTCTGAAAAAGTACGCAGAAATCCATATTCGGTAGTTTTATTTGATGAGGTTGAGAAAGCTCATCCTGATGTATTTAACGTGCTTTTACAGGTACTTGATGACGGGCATATCACAGACTCAACAGGAAGAGTTGTTGATTTCAAAAATACTGTAATAATAATGACGTCCAATGCTGGTGCCCAAAATATTGTGCAGCCTAAAACACTTGGCTTTGCTTCTGTTACAGATGAAAAAGAACGTCATGAAAATATGAAAACAAAGGTTATGGATGAAGTCAAGAGACTGTTCAAACCTGAATTTATCAACAGAATTGATGAAATCATAGTGTTCCATGCACTTAACAAGGAACAGATTGGAAGTATTGTTGACATTATGATTGCGAAAGTTAATAAGCGTATAATGGAACAGATGAAAATTTCCATTGAGCTTAATGATGAAGCAAAGAAATATATAGTTGACAAAGGATACGATGAAAAGTACGGTGCAAGACCATTGAGAAGAACTATACAGAATGATATAGAAGATGCACTTGCAGAAAAGATTCTTGAAGGAACTGTAAAACAGGGAAACAGGGTACTTATATCAGTAAAAGATGGAAAATTACATTTTTCACTAAAAAGAGGCATTAATAAATAAAAAATGCTGGCATATTTCGACATGTTATTGTATAATATGCTTATCGTTGATACGTGAATACGGAAACAATTATAATATACATTTAGGAGGACACACAGATGTCAGTAGTTAATGAGTTGATTCGTTCAGAACAGGATGGAACACTTAGTTTTGGTAATTATTTGCTTGAAACAAAGTCAAAGTTATCAGATTTTGAACATGGCGGAGACATGTATAAAGTTAAAACTTATAATGAGATTACAAAACTCGAGAAAAATGGTTCATTTGTATACGAATCTGTACCCGGAACAGCAGTTAATAATTTTCAAGCATCTGCTGATGGAGTAAAGTTTGAAGTCGAAGGAAAAGAAGATGCACAGATTACGCTCGAACTTGAAGAGGGTGCATCATATGCTATTTCAATTGATGGCGGGGATGCCGGAACAATGACAACAAATATGGGCGGAAAGCTTGTGCTTTCTGTTGAATTCACAGATAACAAAGGTGTTTCAGTAGAAGTAAAGAGAGCATAGATTTAATAATGCAAAATTTGGATGGAAGCAGTGAATTGCTGCTTCCATATTTAATATAAAAAATATAAAGTAAAAAAATAAATTACCTAGAAAAACAAAGAAGACTGAATTGTCTTATAGCATCATGATTTAGTTTTCTTAGTAAAAAAGGAGTATTTGATGGCAAAATCTAGAACAACAGCATTCTTTTGCAAGGAATGTGGATATGAGTCTGCAAAATGGTCAGGGCAGTGTCCGTCATGCAAAGCGTGGAATACATTTGTTGAAGAGCCGGTGGTAAAAGAAAAAAATGTTAAAGGTATTGTAAATATTAATGCAAAATATCATGAAACAGCAGGAGTAAAAAAGGCTGCCCCTGTTCGCCTGTCATCGGTTACTGCAGCTGATACTGACAGAATAAAAACAGATATATGTGAACTTGACAGGGTTCTTGGCGGAGGAATAGTGGAAGGCTCGCTTGTTCTTGTCGGAGGTGATCCCGGAATAGGAAAATCCACATTACTATTACAGATGTGTTACAATCTTGCAAAAAATGGTAACAGCGTATTATACATTTCGGGAGAAGAGTCACTTGGCCAGATAAAACTTAGAGCACAGAGAGTGGGCGAAGCTTCTGATAATCTTATGGTGCTTTGTGAAACAAGTCTTGACACAATAGAGAATGTCCTTGAGAATGTGAAACCACAGATTGTTGTGATTGATTCAATACAGACAATGTACCGTGAAGAGGTTGGTGCTGCACCGGGCAGCGTCTCACAGGTAAGAGAAACAACAGCTGTTCTTATGCAGCTTGCAAAAGGTCTTAATATTTCAATATTTATTGTTGGACATGTGACAAAAGAAGGCGTTGTAGCAGGACCCAGAATGCTTGAACATATGGTTGATACAGTTTTATACTTTGAGGGCGATAAAAATGCCGCATACAGGATTTTACGAAGCGTAAAGAACAGATTTGGTTCAACTAATGAAATAGGCGTATTTGAAATGCGTCAGGAAGGGCTTGCTGAAGTTGCCAATCCATCTGAATATATGCTTACGGGAAGACCAGAGGAAGCGTCCGGCTCTGTTGTTGTGTGCCTTCTTGAAGGAACTAGACCGATTCTTGTGGAAATACAGGCACTGGTTTGTGATTCTAACTTTGGAATGCCAAGAAGAACAGCTGCAGGGGCTGATTACAACCGTGTGAATCTTCTTATGGCAGTACTTGAAAAAAGGGCAGGGATTCATCTTTCGGGAAGCGATGCATATGTGAATATAGCAGGCGGAATGAAGGTAAATGAACCTGCTATGGATCTGGGGATAGTGATGGCACTTGTCAGCAGTTTCAGGAATCGGCCGATGATGGAAAATACGATTGTTTTCGGCGAAGTAGGACTTGCAGGAGAAGTCCGTGCTGTAAGCCAGCCGCAGATAAGAATAAATGAGGCAGTTAAGCTTGGGTTTGAAAATTGTATACTTCCGCAGGTGTGCTTGAAAAATATTAAGAAAACTGATAAAATAAATCTTATAGGTATTAGCAGTGTTAAAGATGCGGTTAAGCTGATATAAGAACGATATTTAGTTTATGGAAAGACAAAGGAGGGGCTTTTGTGGAAAATCAGAATGACAATACTGAAATGATAAAAAATCTGACAAACATACTTGAAGGATTAGATAATTCACAGGAACAGCTTGAAAAAAATGCATTTGACGTGATTAATTCGTCTGATACTTCACTTAATCTTGTAAAAGAGAGTATAGGCAGTGTCGAAGAAATACTTGAAATGATAGATAATCTCAACAAAATAGTATCTGAGACATCTGGTAGAATCAATGAGTTAAAAGAATTATCCGGCAAAATAGAAGAATTTGCAGCAGTTATAAGCAACATTTCCAATAAAACAAACATACTGTCTCTTAATGCATCTATAGAAGCAGCAAGAGCAGGGGAACATGGAAGGGGATTTGCTGTAGTGGCAAGTGAAGTACGTAATCTTGCAGCACAGTCAGCAAAATCATCAAAAGAAATAACTGATACCATAGCACAGGTTCAGACTTCAGTTAGTGAGACAGTTGATGCCATGACAAATGTATATGACAATGCAGTTGCCCAAAAACATAAGGCAGATTCTGTAGGACAGGTGCTTCATAAAGTTGTTGATGCAGCATATGCAGCCAATGAGGTTGCAAGAAATATTGAAAATGAAATTGCATATCAAAGAGAAATAACAGATGAGGCAAGAGGTGCAATTGGTCTTAAATAGTTAATAACATTTAAGATTACATTAAAAATGAATTGAATTTGAATTGTTTAATTAAATATAAATGCATAATTTTGAAAAATTATGTAATTGGCTGTCTGAAATATCTAGTGTTTTTGTTTTGGTATCTAGTGCTTTTACCTTAATGAAGGCACTAGATATTGTAGTCTGACCTGTTAATTACAAAAAAGTCAAAAAAAGTTAAAAAAAATCAAAAAAAGGTGTTGACATATATAACC